>Ga0209337_1000575_pt1 | contig 29650 bp, 38 predicted proteins | sample LinPmetageLP53_FD_184044 | JGI IMG/M metagenome (GOLD analysis project Ga0209337, IMG submission 184044) | Marine viral communities from the Pacific Ocean - LP-53 (SPAdes) (version 2) | ecosystem: Environmental > Aquatic > Marine > Oceanic | place: Pacific Ocean | collected 2010-02-08 | reverse complement strand
TAATGATTCTTACGAGCTAGTTGAAGCTTTAACATCTAAAATAGAAAAACAATTTAAAATAGAAAAAGATGAACAGACTAACCAGTAAAAAAGTAAAAGACTATATGTCTTGGCGAACAGATGAAGAGTTAAAGCATTGTCCTGATTGTATTGCTCAAGCTTGTAATGAAGCGTGCTACGAATTTAGCCATGATGACGCTAAAGACTTAATGAAACTATTGTTCTTTAACGACCCAATAGTATCGCTACACACGCATAGCTATGGTTTTCACACAGCAACAGGCAGGCACATTATAGAAACAATTAAAGAATATTATTATGAGTACGAAAACTAAACAACAATTACCAAAATGGTTCAATGGAGAACTATATGAAGAAGGAGCAACCGTACGGAACAGATTTTCCGGAGAAGAATATGAGCTAAACAACGTAGAATTATCTATGTACGATTTCGTAATAGGTTCTACCATTGTGTTAGAGATGGCGGGTGGATATAAACACACTGACGTTAGCCTGTTAAGAAAAGGTCTTGATTGGTTTAGACAGCACAACGCTGAAGCTTATATGGTATTATTAGATTAAAATAAATAAATAAATAAATAAAAATGACAAAAGAAACAAAAAAAGAAACAGATAAAGTAATAGTTTATTCAAACGAAACTTGTCCTTATTGCAAAGAAATTAAAGAAAAATTAACTGAAAAAGAAATTGAATTTGAAAATAGATCGACTACTGATTTTCAAGAAGAATGGCATAACGCTATTTCTTTGACCGGCATGGCTCAAGTGCCTACTATTTTTTATAAAGACACATACCTTGTTCCTGGTAGGGATTATGGTAACGCTAATGGTTTAATGATGATGCTTGAAAATCTTAAAGGAATAACCAAAAGTATATCTTTAAAGCAAGGAACGTTGGAAAGAATAAAAACCTTAACATATCACATGCAAACAGCGTTTGGCAGAATGGATCAATTACTAAGAAAAATAGAAACTAAATTAAACACAGAAAAAGATGTAGAAACTAAATTAAATACAGAAGAAGATGTCAACAAGAGCACAGATTAGATTCGCAACACGCGAAGATGGTGTATCGTTTAGCGAACACCCAGAGAAAATACACGCACAGTTTTATAAGCATAGTGATGGGTATCCAGAAGGATTAGGATTAGATATAGCTATGTCTATTATGAATACTGATCCAATAAATGGTTGGGAAATAGAACCATTAACACATAAACACGGTGATCTAGAATATATATATTATATATGGCAACACCCAGGAAAGGAAACTTGGATAAGTATATTTGAAGTAGGTAGTTTCAGACATAATTGTAGTGAATGTGGAACTCTTTTGAGCGTTAGTAATAACCAAGATAAATGTATCTTTGTAGGATTACCAACACAATTAATAACTAAATATGGTTCTCAATTAGATGAGTCATATTACAAACTAAATACGAACAATGACGGATAATAAACGCGTAACAAACAAACAAATCCTAGATGTATTAGGTGAACTAAGAATGAATGATGCTGAGCTTAACGCTTTAGCTGTCAAGATAGTAAGCCGAATGGTTAAATTAAAATCTATGGAAGATTGGTTCACACACGTGAGTAAATCAGAGATAGCTTGGAATGTAGCTTACAAAGATCTTGAACTAACTGAAGAAGAAGAAGCGTTAGGTGAAGCCGCAAAGCTTATGACGCTAATGAATATGTTTAAAGAAGATGAAGAGTACGAGAAATGCGCTATCATTAAAGGTAGAATGGAAGAAGTAAATAAAATTTTAAGAAAAGGAAACAGATGATGAGAAAGAAACCAATGCTAGCATATCCTGTTAGCGCAAGACCAATGGATTATAGTAAACCGACGTTTATACAACCAAAATTAGATGGTGTTAGATGTGTGATACAATATGAAGGAAAATCTTCAGTAGATCCACGTGTGGTAGCATACTCACGTACAGGTAAACAGTGGAAAAACATAGAGCATATATGTATGCAACTAAAACCTTTCTTTAAAAAATTCCCTGATGTTATATTAGACGGTGAGTTGTATAATCACGATCTAAGAGATAATTTTGAAAAGATTATATCGTTAGTCAGAAAAACAAAACCAACAGTAGAGGATCGCGTAGAGGCATCTAAATTGACACAATTTCATTGTTATGATATCATAGATGAGGAATTACCGTTTGATCAGAGAATAGAATTTGTTAATGAATCACTAATGTTAATGGGCGATAGTATATATACTGTAGATACTGTTCAAATAGACAGAGAAACAGTAGCTAAAGCCATACATCAAAGCAATCTAAACGCTGGTTACGAAGGTTCTATTGTTAGAACTAATGATACTTATCAATGTAAACGATCTCATAACCTTAGAAAGTTTAAAGATTTTCACGATGACGAAGCTATGATACTTGATTGGGTTGAAGGTAAGGGCAAGCGTGTCGGTACTATCGGTAAGTTTATGGCACAAGACTCTGAAGGTAATGTATTCGGTATGCCTGTTATGGATAAGTTTAAATACTTACAAGATAACTTTGAAGAGATGAAAACGTGGGTTGGTAAGTTAGCTACATTTACTTACTTCGAACGTACTAAAGCTAATAGCTATCGTCACCCATTATTTAAAGCAATACGAGATTATGAATAAAAACGAACAACAAATGTATAAGGACATTAGCTCCTTAACTAAGGCAGTACAAAGGCTAGTTAAATTACTAGAACAAATGGCAAAACAACAACTATGAATATATTTTATTTAGACGAAGACCCACGCAAAGCAGCTGAGCTACAGTATAACAAGCACGTAGTCAAGATGATACTTGAATCTGCTCAAATGTTATGTACTGCTCACCACGTGTATGGCGATCCCGATAGCGTGCCTTACAAGCAAGCTCACTTAAATCACCCATCAACCATATGGACTAGAAAAAATGCTAGTAATTATGTGTGGTTGTTTGAGCATTTCTGTGCATTGTCTGCAGAATATAAAAAGCGTTATAACAAGACTCATTTGTCTTATACTAAATGCTTTCATCCATTATCTTGGATACCAGCTAGACTAGAAGGTACATTTAATGGAATAACTAAAATGCCTCAGTGTATGCCAGATGAATATAAAGATAAATGTAGCGTTCAAGCTTACTGGAACTATTACATAGGCGAAAAACATACAGTAGCAAACCTTAAAACCGAAAAATTATATGACACAAGACCTAATAGATAGAATAAGACAATTTAATGAAATTAAATATGGTAATAATGATAATGAAACAAGAATTGTTTTTGCAACATTGAAACCTGAGGGGACTGTGACAACAGCCCCTAAGAATAAAGAGTAAGAGGCTAATGTCACGTAACTTAAATTATTTTAATAATAACCACATCGTCTATAAAAGAGATCCGATAGAAGACGAGCCTACTTATGAGACAGAACAATACATGTTCTTCGAACAAGGTACTTATGAATGCTATCATCTGTTTACTAGTAAAGCTAAAATTACTACGTTTAAATCTCTTAAATGGCATTTGTTAGTGTTGTGGTATTTAAATCCTCAGCTTGATCAAGATAGGTTTATGATTGTAGCAGAAATACTAGCTCACAAACCTAATGGCTTTACGAGTTTTGCTATACACGCCGACCTCCTACGCAAGATAGTATACGAGGTATCGATGCTAGATTTAGATGAGCCGCCAAAGAATAAGATGCGTAAAGTTATATTTAAATACGGTAGCAAGTTATCTAAGGAAAAGAAGCTGTCTATAGTAGGCGAACTAATAGGTAGATCTAAAAGGATACATGAAGACGATATTTATCAATGCATGCTAGACTTGCATGACTTAGGTAAAAAGATTACAATGACACAGCTAGCATTATGGCTAGAGTGTTCAACAAGAACTATACATAGAAACATGGGCGAAGAATTAAAACGAGAGAAAGAACTATTAAACAAAGAAAATGAGAAGACTAATATATGATATGTACTATGCTGATGAGATCAGCGTTGAGATAGCAGAAAGACTGCTTGACAGATTAGAAAAAGTTAGAAACAAAAGAAGACGATACTAATGGAAGAATTTATAATAGGATTTTTAGTGGCCATACCACTAATACCATTTAATGACGTACTGATAATATGGGCTAAAAAAGATCCAACGAAAGCTTTGGGTATAGCGTCGGTAATGTTTGGACTAAACTTAACAATAATACTAACGTATGGGTTTTTATTAAAACCAGAAGAACCGACAAGCTTTATATTAGGTTTGTTAGCAGCAATATTAACAGTAATGATTAGAAAAATTAAAAAATTAATGAAATGAAGCACTACAATATACAAAACTATATAAGATATAAAAACGATCTTGAAGCTACACTTGAAAGAGTAGAAAGAAAAGATTTTCACGAATATACTAGAGACGAATTGATTATAACATTCTTACCTTTAGTAGAAAACTTAGCTAGAAAGTTTGCGACATCACAGCAAGCTTCAGGTGTTATGGCTATAACAGATTTAATACAAGAAGGAGCCTTAAACCTAATTAAAGCAGTTGATCGCATTGATTGGGAAACTATCAGGACATCTGAAGATAAAGAAAAAACTATAAAGTCTTTCCTATCTAAAAGAATTAAAGGTGGTATACGAAGAGAGATAGATAAGAACAGAGGTCAAATGAGATTACCAGAACATGTTACCAACAGTATACGTAAGAACTTTGGTAAAGATAAAAAAGCTGTAGCCATGTTTTTCAACTCTATATTCTTAAGCATTGATGCTGGAACTAGAGATGATGATGATTTGTTCTTACAAATAGAAGATAAGTCAGAGCCATACAACCAACAATTCTTAAACATGTATTTAATGAGTTTGTTAAAAAGTCATTTAACAATGAGAGAAGTAGATGTACTAAGATTAAGCTATGGTCTTGACTGCGATAAACAATCTGCCAAGCAAATCGCAGAGCATTTAGACATAGAAGGAAGCGGTGCTTATGTGAGAGTTTCACAGCTAAAAAAGCAAGCTGTAGATAAATTAATAGAAAACGTAGATCACTCACAAGTGCTTGACTATCTATAGGTTAGAGCGAGTGACAAATGTAAATTTAACAAAAAACGTGTAATTATAGATATACACCAAACATACCAAATTATGAAAGAATTAAATAAAAAATTAGCTGTTATACAGACTAAATTAAAAGCGAAAAAGTCTTCATACAACGCTTTCGGAAAATACCATTTCCGTAAATCAGAAGACATCTTAGAGGCTATAAAGCCTTTCTTAATCGAACATGGCGTTACGGTTACAATTAACGAAGAGATCATTGCAACTGACCCTGTTCCAACAATACAATCGACAGCAACAATATCAGATGGTACAAATGCTATACACGCGACCGCTCTAGTAGGAGTAGACCTTAATCAGAAGGGTATGCAGACTGCTCAGCAATTCGGCGCAGCATCCACTTACGGTAAGAAATATGCCTTAGGTAATCTATTGCTTATTGATGATACAGAAGACGCTGATTCAGGTAAAAAGCCTTCTGCTGCAATTGATAAAATTAAGACGGCGGCTAAGCCAGCTATCACGGCAGATCAAATGAAGAAAGCTATAAAATATGTGCAATCTGGAGGAGATATAGAAGCTATTAAAACAAAATATAAATTAAACGCCGCTCAAGAGGCAAACTTAGAATTAGATGAAAAAGACTCAAATACTACAAAAGCTTAAAAACGACGAAGACTATTACGGAGAATTTGGTAATCAGTTTCTATCCAACTCACACGTTGGTAGATTATTAAAAGACCCATTAAATGTCTTTAAACCAAGCAAACCATCACCAGCATTTTTAATTGGTGGGTATTTCCATACTTGTATATTAGAACCAGATAAGTTAGAAAAATATAAGGTTGTAAAAGCAAGTACACGAAATACTAAACAATACAAAGATGTTGCAGGTGGAGAGCTATGTCTACTAGAGCATGAGGTAGACATGATTGAATTAATGAGAGAAAAAGTTATGGCTAATGATATATGTAACGAATTAATTAGAGGTTCTGATTTTGAAAGAACAGTTGATTATGAAGTTCCAATGATTACAGAGTTGTTTGGTAATAAATGGAAAGGTAAAGCAGATATTGTTAATCACGAAGAGAAGTTAATCATTGATTTAAAAACAACAGCAGACATTGAGAAGTTTCAATGGTCAGCGAATAAGTATAACTATGATTCACAAGCCTACATATACAGTAAATTATTTGGATATGAGTTTCTGTTTATAGTTATAGATAAGAACAGCCATCAAATCGGTATGTTCGACTGTTCACCAAAGTTCTATGAACGAGGTGAGGAGAAGGTGCGTAAAGCAAGTGAAGCTTATGACTTGTTTTACAAGACCAAGGATTTTGATCCTAAACAGTATTTCATAAGTAAAACCCTTTAAACCAAATAAAATGGCAAGAAAGAAATCAAAAATATGCTCGGTAACTGGAGTTAAAACTAGTGAAAACAATTTTTACGCAAATCAAAATCATGTAAAAGCTGTTGACAATATGAGAAGAAACTCTGGCGCTACTAAAGAGCAATTAACCAGAATGTTTAACCAAATAAATAATTATTAAATGGCAAGTATAATCAAAGCAAGTATTGACTTGAACAAAATACCTAAAGATAAAATCTTTGTAGGTAAAAAAGGTAAGTATCTACCGATTACAATTACTATTAACGATGAGCTAGATCAATTCGGTAATCAAGGACCTGTAGTTGTAGAACAAACTAAAGAAGAAAGAGACGCTAAAGCGCCTAAGACTTATTTAGGAAATGTAAAAGTAGTATGGTCTAACGGTACTAACGTTGAACCAGCTCCAAGAGACGGTGCTCCAGCAGCTCCACAGTTATCTCCACAAGACGAAGACTTACCGTTTTAGATGAGTAAAGATGAGATCAATGGATTCTTGGTTGACAAGTTCAATCAACATGGCCTAAAAGAGAACGCAACGCAGGGGATTTGTCCCCTGTGTTCGTCTGATAGGAAACCTAAGAATACTAAAGCACAGTGTGCTTCGTATGATTGGGAACGTGGTCTCGGTACCTGTCACAACTGTGACACTACATTTCAGTTACATACTTATCAACGTAAAGGAGCTAGCGAGAGAGTCTATACAAGACCTGTAACTCCAGAACAGTTTGATGAAGTAAGTACAAACGTTGAAACGTGGTTTGGTACAAGAGGTATTTCAAAGCAAACATTATCAGATCTTCAGGTAACTGAAGGTTCTGAGTGGATGCCTCAAACGAGTAAGAATGAAAATACTATCCAGTTTAATTATTTCATGGGTGATCAGTTGATCAACATTAAATATAGAGATGGTAGAAAGAATTTTAAATTATACAAAGGTGCAGAAAAAGTATTTTATAATATTAACAGTGTTGTAGGTTATGATTGGTGTGTCGTTGTAGAAGGCGAAATGGATGTATTAGCTTTACATGAAGCTGGTATTAAGAATGCAATATCAGTACCTAACGGCGCTACGTTGAATTCGAACAACTTAGATTACCTAGATAATTGTATTGATTATTTAGATGATAAAACTAAGATAATATTAGCTGTTGATGCTGATGATGCTGGTCAAGCTTTAAGGCAAGAGTTTATACGTAGACTTGGTGCTGAAGTTTGTTATCTAGTAGATTTTAATGGACAGAAAGATGCTAATGAATATTTAATAGAAAACGGTGGTGAAGCATTGCGAAGTGCTATACACACCGCAACACAGGTGCCACTAGAAGGCGTAACTACATTATATGACATACAAGACGAGGTTAAAGAATTTGTTAAAAACGGTTTCAAACCAGGTTTCCAGGTTGGGCTTAAAAACTTTGATAGGATTTTCAGTACATACACTGGGCAGTTTATTACTGTTACTGGTATCCCTAGTTCTGGTAAGTCTGACTTTGTTGATCAAATGGTTGTTGGTTACAATAATATGTACGGCTGGAAGACTGCGTTCGCTAGCCCAGAGAATCAACCAACGTATCTTCACGCACATAAGTTAATGCGTAAGACTTGGCAAGACATGCCAAACGTAGATGATATCGGTGGTGATAAATGGGAGCAGGTAACACAAAAGGTAAATGACAATTACTTCTTCATAGATATGGAGAGATATACCTTAGGGTCTGTACTACGCAAAGGTGCTGAGCTTGTAAAACGTAAAGGTATTAAGTGTTTAGTAATTGATCCTTATAATAAAGTTAGAGATGTAGATTGTAAGACCGAAGATGTTAATAGGTATACAATGGAATATCTAACTAAGATAGAGATCTTTGCTAAGAAATATGATGTGTTAGTATTTATAGTAGCTCATCCAACTAAAATGTATAAAGGAAATGATGGAAAAATTGAGGAACCAACAATGTACAATATCAAAGGAGGTGGTGAATGGTACGATGCTAGTTACCATGGATTATTGGTACATCGAGACTACGAAGCTAAAACAACCAAGGTTAAAGTCCTTAAAGTTAAGTTTCAAAATCTAGGTGAAAATGGTGCTGAAGCTCACTTTACGTGGGAGCCTAAGTCTGGAAGCTTTATACCTAACGAACCGGTAACAGCTGAAGTTGATGGCTTGCCCTGGGAATAATGGTTTGGCAAAAAGCAAAAACTGGTAAATCACCTGGATACCACAATTATACCCGCGAAGACATGAAGCGAGTTGGTTGGTGTTTGGATAAAAACATCAAAATAGCAGTTGTACCCAATGGAACTAAATGGCAAGTTGAAATTAATATAAACAAATCAATACATTTAGACTCTAAGATATACGAGGCACATGAAGCTTATAAAAAAATGTACGAATACTATAAATATTACTATGATAAACACAATAAATAATAAAGTCTTTAGAAACGCAAACGAAGCGTACGAATACATACACGATCAGATACTTCAGAACGGTGTAGACTTCGGAGACACTAAAGCACTATTCAACGTTGGGTTCTATATGTCAGATCCTAAGGACAGAAGAATAATGAATATAGAACGCAATTGGAACGAAGACTATGCTGAAGCTGAGTGGCAATGGTATTTGTCTGGTGATGCGAGTATACATAAGCTTGGAGATATATACGGCAAGGTTCCTGAAATATGGAAACGAATGGCTGATGAAAATGGTCACGTTAATTCTAACTACGGTTACCAATGGAAACGTAATGGTCAAATAGATATGGTTTGCGAGATGTTAAGGCAAAATCCAGACACTAGACAGGCTTGTATATCTATATACGATGGTAAGGAAATAAGCGATTATGCTTTTGATACGCCTTGTACTTACGCAATACAATTTACAATTGTTCACGGGCGATTAGATATGTGTGTTACGATGCGTTCTAACGACCTCTGGTACGGTTTCTGTAATGATCAATATCAATTCTCAATGTTACAGGAGCTAATGTCTAAGAGATTAAATATTGAAACTGGGGTATATTATCACTTTGCGCATAACATGCATTTATATAACGATAAGATATGACATACTATATATACCACATACCAGGAAAAAAGATCGGAGTGACTCGCGATTTAAAACACAGAGTCGAAGATCAACAAGGTTATGGACCAGACGAGTACGATATAATCATGAAATCAGACAATATAGAATATGTATCTGAGCAAGAAATATATCTTCAGAAAATGTACGGATACCGAGTTGATGAAACACCTTATAATGAACTTAAATTTAATACTAAAGAAATGAATATAAATATAACAGAAGCAACGACAACATTCCCTTGTCCTGCTAATAAACTAAAAGGAAGACTTATGGACAACATAGGTATGTCTTGGGAAACAGATCATGGAGATTTTAAAATAAACAAATACTCTATAGAATGGATAATGAAAAACGTACAAACGTCTAGATATAACAGCGAAAGATGTTATGTATACAATAAAGCGTTTGCTAGATTTTACGATAACCATGTAACTCATGACATGCTAGGTGGTAACCTTAAAGACGTACATATGCGGGATCAATATAACGGCAAGTGTAGAACCGGCGCTTTATCACCAACAGGTATTAGACAGGAAAAATGTAACGATTGCGATTGTGGTAGACCATCTCAATTTGATTTAATTAGAGACTGGGCTGATGAACGAGGTTTATACGAACATGGTGATCCTAAAACCCAATCGTTAAAATTAGTTGAAGAGGTTGGTGAGATATGTAGAGCTGTACTTAAAGAAGATCACGACGAGGTTATAGACGGTATCGGTGATGCTGTGGTTGTGCTAACAAACTTAGCTGAACTACACGGCGTGATGATTGAAGAATGTATTGCATCAGCATACGGAGTAATATCAAAGAGAACTGGAAAGATGGTTAACGGAACATTTAAAAAAGATTAATTATGAGTAGTAGAGAAATTATGGATGCTAAGTGTGGCATCACATCAAGAAAAGAATATGGATTTAGAGATCCTGTAGTTAGAAATGTAGTTGATAAATTTGTATCACGATCAGATGTAGGTTTTGAAAAGTATGGATCAACGTTAGATGACGAGCGTAGACTTAAAATGAAAGGCCTAACTAAGTATCTTAACGATGTACAAGAAGAACTTATGGACGCTGTGCTATACATACAAGCTGCGCGCGATGAACTTCAGGATATGTCTGAAGAAGCTTTAATTGATAGACACAGAGATGAAGAGACGTACATATAAAAAGAAGAGAGGACCTGTCAGGGCTAAGAAAGTTAGCTTTGATGGGATCAACTTCGCATCCGGTTTAGAGAAGTATATGTATATGGCTTTGAAAAAAGCTAAGATCCACGCAGAGTATGAAGGAGAAACATTTGAACTACAAGAAGGGTTTATGTTTGATATAGACTCTTACGAAAGACAAGGCAATGGCAAGGGTGATATGGTAAATAGAGGTCAAAAAAAGATCTTAAATATTAAATATACCCCTGATTTTGTAAGCTCTTCATTTATAATAGAATGCAAAGGTAGAGCAAACGAATCGTTTCCGCTTAGATGGAAAATGTTTAAAAAATACGTTAATCACAACCTAAAACATGTAACTTTATATAAGCCTCAAAACCAAAAGGAATGCGACAAAGTAATAGAATTAATAATTAAAAATAAAAATTAAATGAAGAATTGGGAATTAAGTTTTGGGTTTTACCCAGGAATACTAACAGGGTTTAGAACTTATAAAGAGGCAGAGAAAAACAACCATGTGTTATACATACCTTTTGTAGACGTTTGCTTAACGGTTTACAATGACTAACGAGTTAAACAAAAAAATACTTTCAGACCTTACGGTACATATGAAGTATGCTAAGTTCCTTCCAGAGTCAAACAGAAGAGAAACCTGGGAAGAACTAGTCACGAGAAACAAAGAGATGCATCAGAAAAGATATCCTGAGCTCACAGATCAAATACAATTAAATTACAAATACGTTTATGATAAAAAAGTTTTACCATCTATGCGATCGCTTCAGTTCAGTGGTAAGCCGATTGAAATCAGCCCTAATAGATTATACAATTGCTCATACCTACCTATCGACCACACTGATAGTTTTAGTGAGTGTATGTTCCTTTTGTTATCTGGCTGCGGTGTTGGTTATTCTGTTCAGCAGCATCATATAAATGATCTTCCACACATAACAAAACCTTTTGAAGGAAGAACTAGAAGATTTGTTATAGGAGATTCAATTGAAGGTTGGTCAGATTCAATAAAAGTTTTAATCAAGTCTTATTTGGGCTCTAAGAGATCATCTAAGGTCAAGTTTGATTATTCTGATATTAGACCAAAGGGAGCAAGGCTTGTGACCTCAGGGGGAAAAGCTCCAGGGCCACAACCATTAAAAGAATGTTTAGTAAAAATTAAAGGAATATTAGATGGAAAAAAAGATGGAACCAAACTCAGCACGCTTGAGACTCACGATATTATCTGCCATATTGCTGATGCTGTTCTTGCAGGCGGTATTAGACGGGCTGCTTTAATATCATTGTTTTCGGCTTACGATGAAGAAATGATCTCGTGTAAATCAGGGAATTGGTGGGAGATAAATCCACAACGTGGACGCTCTAACAATTCTGCTGTATTAATGAGACATAAAATAACAAAGAAATTTTTCTTAGATTTGTGGAAACGTATTGAATTATCTGGAGCTGGTGAGCCGGGAATATATTTCAATCACGATAAAGATTGGGGAACCAATCCGTGTTGCGAGATAGCTCTTCGTCCGTACCAGTTCTGTAATCTGTGTGAAGTTAATGTAAGTGATATCACAGACCAAGAAGAGCTTAACGCCCGCGTTAAAGCTGCCGCCTTCATTGGAACGCTTCAAGCAGGTTATACGGAATTCCACTATCTAAGAGAAATATGGCAAGAGACAACAGAAAAAGACGCACTTATAGGTGTGTCAATGACAGGAATAGGGAGTGCCGCTGTGCTCCGAATGGATATGAAGGCAGCTGCAAGTACAGTAAAAAGAGAAAACACGAGAGTGGCAAAGCTGATCGGGATAAACAAAGCGGCGAGAACAACGTGCGTTAAACCTGCAGGGACAACTTCTCTTGTACTTGGAACGTCATCAGGTATTCATGCCTGGCATAATGATTTTTACATACGTAGGCTAAGAGTTGGTAAAAACGAACCTATATATAATTATCTAAAGAAAAACAATCCGGATTTAGTTGCGGATGAATATTTTAGACCACACGATACTGCTGTTATCGAAATACCACAATCAGCACCTAAAGGTTCTATATTAAGAACTGAATCTGCTTTCAACTTACTCAAACGAGTTAAAAAAGTTGCTACCGAATGGGTGAAGCCTGGGCATAGAAAAGGCTCTAATACCCACAACGTGTCTGCGACAATTAGTTTAAAAGAAGATGAATGGGATAAAGCTGGAAAATGGATGTGGGATAACAGAGAGTGTTACAATGGTTTATCAGTTCTACCTTATGATGGTGGAACTTATACTCAAGCTCCTTTTGAAGATATTACTAAAGAGGAGTTTAACAAGAGGGTCAAACTTTTGAACGATGTAGATTTATCTAACATTGTAGAACAAACTGACGAAACAGACCTATCCGGTGAATTGGCTTGTGCCGGTGGTGTCTGCGAAATAACAAGCCTTTAATCAAAACAATTATTATGAACAAATTATTTTTAACAATGACTTTAGCTTTCTGTACTATGATAGCTTCTGCTCAGTATTCAGTGTTGACTACAGTTACATCAGTAGAAGACGAAGCTGGAGAAACAACTTATAACATTACAGATAAGTTAGGGGTAGGATATCAAGTAGGTGAAAAGCTTATGATTGGAATCACGATGGATGGTGAGGACAAATATGAGTTGCTAGGTCGTTATTCGTTAATGGATGGAATTTGGGGTACATGTACGTATAGCTACGAAACTGACTCTGAGACTGAATTAATGGACAAAGTAAACCTAGGTGTAGGTTATTCTTTTAATGTGTGGAACAATTTATATGTTGATCCAAACTATACCATGCCTGCTAAAGCAGATGAGAATGGTGAAAGAGAAGGAACATTAAACCTAAGTGTATCTTACAAATTTTAATTATTAACTAAAACAGAAAATAAAAATGGAAAAAGTAATGAATTATTTAACGGGATTTTTCGGAGGGATAGTAGCAGTTATGATGGCTATCTTACCTGTAACAATTTTATGGACAGTATTAACTGGAACAACAGCGTTTGGTATGAATGTTATGGCAAACTTAAGTGACTTAGTTAATGCTTTTGGAAATGGAGGTTTTACAGGGTTGGTAGTGCTATTAATTGTAATGTCGTTCTTTATTAAAAAATAACAATATGAGTAGAGTAGAACAAGTAAGATTAGCAATGATGGTGATGAATATTGCTTCAATAAAACCAGAAACGGTAGAAGAAGTAATAGCTCAAATTGAAAAAGTCATCAAACAATTAAAGCTAAACAGTTAATCAAATATAAATTAAATTAAATTAAATTATGAGTTTTAATAAACTAAACAGTGAATTCGACGAATTGCAAGATGCAATCAATGATTGCCAATCTGATGTAACTAAATTTGTTGAGGGGAATAACTCTGCGGGAACGCGAGTTAGAAAAGCGATGCAGGCTGTAAAGCAGCTAGCTCAAAATATTAGAAAAGAAGTTCAAGAGCAAAAGAACGCTCAGTTTTAATATTAGTATTAAATGAAGAAAGGGAGCTTAATGGCTCCCTTTTTTTTTACTCGATATATATGCTATAGCTACAAATATAAAAAATACTAAATAATATGCTAGTATTTCTTTTATCACTAAATAACCGTGTATTTAGTTGATCCTTTTTCTTTGTATGCCTTTAAGCATCTGTTTCTATTTTTTTCTGGAGACACGTAACTAACATGAACCCAAGCAGGGTTGTCATCATCACCAAACTCCCAAATCATTTGATCAAAATCTAAGTTATCTTTTATCCAATGATACATCTCAGCGTTTGTAGCTTTACCAAAAGTATCGTCAATATCTATAGCTTGACCTTTACAATGTTGAGAGGTGTACGATCCACCAATAGCTTTGTTAAGCTCTGGGCATCTAAAAAAACTATTAATTTTTATTGGCCCACCGACGTAAGTTCTAAGAGGTTCAAATATCTCTTCGGCTAATATCTCCATGAAATGAAGTTGATCGTCGTTAGGAGTATTATCAATTCCTCGGCGCGTCGCTGTTGTGCTATACACACCTTCCTTATAACTTATATGCTTACTTATCATTTTATTTTATTTATTATCATTCAGAAACGTTAAGAACTCCACCGTTATTCCATATCTGTCCACTTACCCCCGGGTCTGATGTTGGTAGGCTAGCTATCATTACTACACCAGAAGTAATCCTTGTTGATGATCCAGTTCCAGATCCAATTGTCACATCAACCTCTCCATCAGCATTAGTATCACCATCAAGTATTAATCCAGTTTCAAGAACACCATCGTAAGCTGCTACTTTAAGATACATAGCTCCAGCTTCTTGCCCATTTGTAGCGTCAGCAACTTGAGTATAAATTTTTCCAAAAGTAACTTGATCTTGCGCTTCGTCATCTCCTATCCAATCTATAATACCTGGAATATCATTATCAGCTCCAGCAGCCCCTTTATCTAATTTAAAGGAAACACTACCACCTTGTGTGTTATTACCAGTATTTTTAATTTCTACTAAAGGTCTTTGGGCTACGTCGGTAGTAAAACTTGTAGTTCCGTTAACAGTTAAAGTGTCAGTAAAGCTAACAGCCCCTGCCGCAGATAATGTTCCTTGTAAATCTGTATTAGCTTCAAAAAAAACGTCATTACGAAACCTAGATATTTGATCGTATATATTTTGTCCAATCCACTTCATGTTAGTTTATTATTACATCTACTAAAGCCGTTGGATTACAATCTGGAGTAGTATCGTTAGCTGTGTTTGTAGTTGCAACTGTTACTTCTAAACTTGTATCGCTAGTTAACGACCCTACGATTCTTGTTTCTCCACTAACTACAATTTCATCTCCTACTGAAACCTCTGATAAAAACAAAGTATTAACCCCAGTTATAGTTGGGTCTGCAATAGGATTAATAGACCCAGTTAGTGTAAAACTTGCGCCGTCAGTTAGCTTAATATACAAACCATAAACCGCGTTGTTAAACTTTATATCATCATATATTAAAGTAGCTCCTATGGGAAGTTCTACTCCTTTTAACAAGTAAAACTTTCCGTAGTCTTCACCAGACACTCGATTTATATATAAATCAACCTTGCACTTACTAACCTTCTGAACATTCGTTAAAGATATCTTGGATACTTTAACGTTGTTTCCTGGAGCTAATAATTCTTGAGTTAATTCACCACTTATATTATGATGTAAAGTAGCCATTTACTATTGATAAAATAGTATATACTCTAAAGTTGTATCTGTAGTTGAACTTGGAGTAATTTCTACATCGTTGCCATCGCCTCCATCCCAAGGGAAGAACATCCAGTCACCACCATAAAGTCTACCTATTTCTACCGCCGTAAGTAATACTGTTACATATTTAGTTCCATCTCCTCTATCGTTCAAGTTTTGAATAAACACTTTACCTTTATCAATGTCCGTTGCGTTAGCCGCTACTTGAACTCCACCAGTAGCGCTACTGTCTAATAAAACCACATTTGAAGTAGCACTAGTAGTTACTCTAGTAAGACCAGTTGTTTTAGTTAATCCAGTATCTGTACCAGCGGTTGTTAGTGTTGCTGTGTTTGATACTGAAAAATTATTATCAGAGATATCTCCACTAGCAATTGATATTGCTGCTGTTGTTGTTGCCATATTTATTTATTTATTTATATTGTTAATTACTATGAAGCAGTATGTGTTAATAAAGTTTCACCACTGTGGAACATAGCATATTCTATTACACAGTCGTGCGTAGTTGCTGTGATAGCTATGTCTGAATCGTTTCCAGAAGGATCATCTACACCCGCTGTTGCTGTAACAGCTGCACTATAAGGAATAAACATCCAATCCCCACCATATAAACTACCTATTACTTCGTCTTTAATAGATATAACAGCAAAATCTGTTACATCTGTATTTTTGTTTATGATATAAACGTAGTTAGCTGGTTCTCCAGCGGCATCATTTAATTTTGCGCTTTCTGATATGAGTACAAAATTAGTTCCTGTTGGGACTAACGCTCTATGATAATTCATTTGTTCTAATCCAGTTGACGTCGTTCCGTCTTTCATTAATGTCATTGTTGAGCTTACAGATATAGCTTGGCTAAGTATATCTGGACTACTCAACGTACATGTTGCTGTTGTTGTTGCCATATTTGTTTTGTTTATTTATTAGTTAGTTGTTTTATTATTGACCCGTTGAGTCTGACCAGTAAGCATATTCCATTTGCACAGAACTTCCAACTGCTTGTAGTTGAACACCTTTTGAAGCGCCGTTTCCACAAAAAGGAAACCAACAAAATTCTCCAGGCTTTAGCGTACCAACCGCTACATCACCAGTAATTTCTACATCACAATGTGCAGTTGTAGTAGTTGACCCATCAGTAGTTCCCGTGTGTTTTATATACACCCATGTTTGTTTATTATCGTTAGCAGCAACTATTATATTGTTAGCTCCAGTAGTATCTACTACTATTTGTGATAAATTTACATTAGGTGCTGTCGTTGTTAAAGTGTCTATAACTGAAAAGTTAAGTGTATCAGAAGTAGCATCTGTACTAGTTAACGTTAAAGTTGGTATTAATGTTGCCATAATTTATTGTTTTATTAATTTTCTGTCTACTGTTCCATCGTTATAAATGTAAAGTAAAAGTTGATTTTTATTTTCTTTAGTTGGTCGACCTAATAAATCAGTTATCATTATTAGTTCTTTTGTAGTTTGCATTCTGCTTAATAATGGCCCTGACCAACTTCCATCACAGTAATCATATGTTGATTGACATATAGTATCCCAAGCGTTTTCGCAGCAGTAACCGTCTACTTCTAATACCCAAGCGTAGCAAGGGTCATTAAGCCAATATGGATTTCCAGAGCCAGTGATACAATTAGCGTCATAAAGACAATTAACGCTATCATGAACATTAGCAAGTAAATCATAATTATACGCCGATTGATCCATACAGCCCTCCACGATCGTGATACAGCTTTGGTTATCCGTATTTGCAAGCGAGTCATAATTGAGCGCAGTGGTATCCATACATCCATATACAAAAGGAATGCAGCTAAAATCTTCCGTGTTCGCCAAAGCATCGTAGTTGAGCATAGAAGGATCCGTGCAACCGTATACAAAAAGAGCACAGCTACTATTGTCAACATTCGCGAGAGGGTTATAATTAAACATTGTACTATCAGTACAGCCATATAGTATTTCTATACAGCTTCCATCGTTTGTATTACAGGTGTCACAGTAATTAAACATTACTGGATTTATACATCCGTATATAGTAGGAATACAACTACCATCATCAGCGTTGGCTAATGGAGCAAAGTTAAATGCCAGCGTATCAGTACACCCATATATAACACCCACACAACTTCCATCGTCTATATTTGCTATTGGATTATAGTTTAAAGCAATTGAACTCATACAACCGTAAACTACAGCAATGCAAGTATCTGGTGTATTTGCTTGGGCATTATAATTAAACGCTAAAGGTTGCATACAACCAACCACAACGTCTATACAACCACCATTATCTATATTTGCTAATGGATCGTAGTTAAATGCGTGGATATCAGTACATCCCCAAACAGCTTGCGTTACACAAGAACCGTCGTTAAAATCAGCTACGAATCCTTGAGTGTAATATTCTAAGTAAGAAGAGTTGTTACAGCCAGGAGCATAATAACAACTACCGTCGTCTGTATTCACTGTATCGATGTAATTCACCGCTAGTGGATCCATACATCCTAATGTCTTTTCGATACACAAGTTACCGCAATAGGTTGGTGCAAAGTGTGTAAATAGTGGGCTTATGAAAGGAGGTAGAACTTCTATCATTGTTTGCCCTAGTGGATTTGTTAGTTTAAAACCACAGTGTGCAGCTGACTGAGATGCTTGAGATGTTATTGAAAACTTAAATGAAACCTGTTGAGGTGAACTTAAGTTTATTATATAGTCATTTGAAAATGCCGCTGTGTCTAGTGAAAAATACCAGACGTTTGTATCTTGTTTTACTTCTAAAGAAGAACCAACCCAACCATCACCTACTAAATCTGTTAGAGTAAGTATGTAATCGCAGTTTGGTATTAAAGCCATCATGTTGGCTAAAGGATCATAGTTATACATCGCAGAGTCAGTACAACCGTATACCGTTAAAGTCGTGCATGAACCATCATCTGTATCAGCTAGAGGATTAAACTCTACGTACAGCGGATCCATACACCCAAAGACGGGAGGACACGCATCAGATCCAAAAGCGTATGTTGTATCAAATCCAAAATTAGCAACTTCACCGTATATTAAAGTATCGTTACACTGCATTAGATAATAAGAGCCATCTAAACCACCCCACATACTACCAGCTAAACCATCACCATATGAGTCATACATAGTAAAAGTTAGCGGTCCAATAGGTAAACACCTTTGTTCTACTACAATAGCGTAATCAGAGTACGCCCAGTAGCCATTACCATTAGCAACTATATTACCAAGAGAATCTCTAACATCCCAAGAGCTTTCGCCTTGGTATTGATCAAGGTTTATAATAATAGTCGTAGGTACACACGTTTGCCCTAGCAGTGTGAATGGTAATAATAATAGTAGTAGTAGTTTTTTCATTTTATTTTTTCTTTCTACAGCTTTTGTTAGTGCACGGTTTTGTGCCTGGTACTCTTTCGTACCCTTTCCAGCAATCGCATTTTTTCTTTTTTTTATTGTATGGACTATGATCATAGCCTTTTTCTTTTAAAGCTAAATGTTCTTTATAAGTATCTGCTTTTTCTGTTTTATACATACTGTGAGGTTTAAACCCCTTCATTTTAAATACCATACTATGATTTTTTATGTTTTCTACAAAAGTTTCTAGCAGCTTCTTTACTACCAAAACCCCATTTTTTTAAAGCTTTAGCCAACTTACTTGGCGTTCCGTTTTTGTCTTTCATGTCTCCCTGCATGTTACCAAATCTACAAGCAAAACTAACCCTACGCGGACTTGTGCCACTAGTTAATTTGCTACCCATTGTAGGGTTTTCTTTCCTCATCTTGCGGTTTTGTTTATTATAAGATGCTTCTGAGATTTTAAGTGGCCCAACACTTTTATTGTTATACGCCATAATTAAAAGTCGCTCATTAATATATTATCTATTTCCTCTTGTACCTCTTCTTTTGTTGCCACCATTTTAAAACTAAGATCAGCTTGAAATCTAGCAACCTCTTCATCATCTTTAAATATTATAATAGTCGGTATAACCGCTATTTTATGCTCTGTGGCTGAAGCAGGGTTTTTACTTATATCTGTATAAGATGTTGTTTTACAATCTTCAAGATCCATAACCCAAGGAACTTCATTAGCGGAATTCCATTCAGCGTTAAATTGAGCTACAGATATTTGACCGTTAGCATTGCCCGATATTAGTATTAATAAAAGAACTAACAAGTACATTCCAAATACTCTCCAAGTAACGTCTGGCTTCTCCATTATCTGTTATATAATTTATCCTCTATTTTTTCTAGAGTTTCTTTAATTTCTTCAACGTCAGACTTTGTGTCCATAATAGTTTGACGAATCATTTTGTCTTTCATATCAAATTCCATACGAGTAACCTCTGCCGCTGGTGGTTCTGGTAGTGTTCTTGCTTCTGCAATATCCGCTTGCAACATAAACCACATACTAATTATTGTTGCCATTGCAGCTCCTATTCCTACCAAGGTTTTTATACTTACCTGAAACCCAGTATCTTCATTTAATTCTTTTGCCATTCTAAAATATAGTGTAATTTAATCCTATTTTGAAATCATACCATTCACGATTCCAGTACTTGTTATATTTACCTTCTACAAAATAACCTAGTTGTTTATTTACTTTTATTCCGTAAATTAAACCACCAGAATAATCGTACCATTGCTCGTCTTCTATATAATTGTGATACGAAAACTCACTACCATCATCATAGTGCCAAGGCATTAAACTTCCCCAAACGTGTAACCAAGTGTTTTTGTTATATTTATAATAATCAAAACCCATAACTAAAGAGTGTTGAATTACTTTTGCTAATTTGTTTCTTTCTTTTTCAGTGTAGTCAGCTAGTACCTCAGGTATAACTACTGCCTCCCAAACCTCAGCACTAGTAGCTACAAGTTCTCCGTCTGGAGAGTAATAGGAGTTGCTATACACGTCGACATTATAACCTTCCTCTAACGCCAGGTAAGTGTAGTGTAAGTTGCCATTGTCTAATACCCACGCCGCTAAAGGATCATAACCATAAGGTTCAGCAAGACGATGTGTTAATCCAACGTTCCACGATAGATTTCTACCTTTACGTTGTCTATACCTCTCTGATGCTTCAAAGTATTTAATATCTGCAAATCCATCTTCTAAGTATTCAACTTTCAAAGCAAAGAAGTTTACACATAACTCATCTGGGCAACCATCATCAGAACTAAATCTGATAAAATGGTGTTGATCCATATAGTCTCTACCCTCTTGTCTTTTATAATCAACTTCAAATAAATATTCAACTCCTCTTACTTTACCTACAGTAGCCGCATCACTGTAATTAGATTCTGTTCCATCGTAAAATGTTTGGGCTTTATTTTCGTAGCCGAATCTAGCTATTTTACGTAGACCTATGGTAAAGTTATAATCATAAGGAGTTGAAATAGTCTGTGTAGATAAACCATTATCTACAGAGAATACATCAACATCTGATAGCGACGTTCCACCATTCACAGCAGCATAGAACGTCGAGTACTTCAACATCTTCTTAACGTCCTTAATCCCATACGTTTGCGCTACTGTTATATTAGATATAAGTAGTAGCAGTATTATTAGTCTTTTCACCATTTCTATATAGTCACTTATTTTTTGAATTCTTTACTTTATTTTAAACTTTGGTTTTATGCCTTTAAATTTTCTTTTTTTCTTTACACTTTTTTTCTTTTTCTCAGTTTCAATACCAACGCTATAAGGTGTCCAACCAGCTCCCATTAGGAATCTTTGCCATGTTTCATATTGATCACTCAAAGCATGGCTCATATTAAATATGTTTTGATACGGAGAATAAACAGGCGCGTTTGTAGTCGCTTGTACTGTCATTAACGAAGCTTCTAAAGACGGATTACCTAATTCAAATTTAAACTCGTTATTTCCTCTTATTTTTGCCCACTTTTTTGTATCTCCAGCTCTATCCAACATACCAAACTTAGAGCCAATTGGAGGCGATATGTTTAACAAGTCTTCGGCAACCTCACTGTAATCAGCACTATAACCCTTTGCTGATTGTTTAAAGTATTCTTGTGTAGCATTTTTAAACCCTGACATAAGCGCTCCTTGTATACCAAAACCTCTTAACATAGAATCAGTTGTTGAATTCATCATCATTGACTTTGTATTAGCCAGCTTTTCATCAGAAACATCGTCGTCATTTAGTAACATAGCAAATAACGCTGATTGAAGTCCGGCAAATATAGCCACCTGAGCACCCATATAATAAGATATTCTACCTACTTTCTCTGTTAACTCTCTGCCTCCTTCAAATCTACCTTTAGATATATCAAGTATGTCCTTCATGCCGGCTCTATTCATCTGCATCGGAGTATTAGCAAATGGTAATATAAATCTACCTATTAATGAAGTTTGTTGTTTAGATAATAAATCTGCTCTTGATGATTGCTGTGTTCTTTCTGATAATACTTGAAAATCTAAAAATGCTTGCTTTTCAGCTTCTTTAGTTTTTACACCTTGCTTTTCATACATCTTAATTCTATTTCTATAAAACGTAGCACCACCGAGTGATATTGCAAAACTATCTGCCATTTTAGTTGGTGTATAACCAGCTTTAAGAACTTTAGAAATCACTGATTGTATCATGTTTGTTGAAGAAGCAGCGGCAGACGCTATCTCAGCCTCAGTTACGTTTATAGCTAAACCGTCTCTTCTTTGCTTTAACATGTCAGAGTTCATTATATACATAAAGTCCTTAGAAAACTGTTTTACATTACCCATTGCTCTAGCCGCAGCAATAGGATTGTTTTCTCTCATGTTTAAAAAGTTAGTGGTAGATATAGTTTGTAGTACAGCTGATCTAGTATTAAAATTCATAATAGTACCAATACCTCCATTTAAATAATTCATCATAGCTGCGCTACCTCTATCCATTTTCAAAGATCTAGTTCTACCAGTTTCCATACGATCAAACATATCTTCAACGTTTTCTCTCCACTCAGTACCTAACTTAGATTCCATTTTATTTAGATTTGCCTCAGTGAATATTTCGTTTTTAATATCTATAAACTCTTGTAAGTATTGTTTTCTACTAACACCTCTATTCATGCTTGTAACCTCGCCAGCCATTGTTTCTGCCCACCAGTTTTCGCCTGGTTCTTTTAAACCCTTTTTTTGCTTTGTTATTCCAGCAAACTGTTCTGCATAAGCTTGTAGCTTTGGATTATTTTGAATATGCTCAACTAATTTTGTTTCTGTTGCTTTGGCTAAATCAGGAATTTTATAACCAGCTTTATTCCAAAGGTAAACCCTCATAGCCATGTCATTAGTAAACGTAGTTCCCTCAACTTCTTTTGAAATTTCTTTAACTACATCTTTGTTCTGCTTACGAAGATTTATATAATCATTTTTAGCAGATTGTCTAGCTGTATTATAATCTCTTATACCTCTCTCAAATGGCATTACAAACTCTTTATTAAACCATTTTTTATTTTCAATACCTTTCTTACCCTTGCCGTATAAAGGCTCTATAAGAAGCTCTAAATCAGCAGCGCTATCTCGCATAAATACTCTTCTACGCTTGATATCTTTACCTCTAACTTTAGCTTCAGCCTTTGAAAATACTTTTTTGGAACCTATATCTAAAGAATGTTCCATTATATCATTTACGCCCTTACCTAAATCTTTACTAGCTAAAGCTTGTTGAACTTTAGATTTAATATCTAATTGGTTTAAAACATTTTTAACAGCCTTAACATTTGGTAAAGCATCATCTACAAAGTACATATCGTTGTATCCTTCTGAAAACTTTTCTAGCATCCACATTGCTTTTGCCTCACCAGTGCTGTTACCTAAGCCAGTTATATTTTCCATAGGTAATTCAACGTTTTTAGATTTTAACCAAGCATGTATTGCTGGCGCCGCTTCTTGCATTCTAGCTGTAAGAACAAAAACGTTTTTGTTACCATACTTTTTTATTTGATTTTTTAACTTTTGCATTAATGGTCCTTCTACACCACCTTTAACATTTACAAAATCTTTAAAATCAAATTTATAACCTTGCTCTGCTAATTTAGGGCCGTCTATAGGAAACTTTTCAGAACTTATTTTTACCGTCTCTTTGCCTTTAGTAGCTGTGACAAAGTTTTTACCACCAACAACTAATGTTTCGTCGAAATCAAAAGTAGACATACCTCTAGCTTTTTTATTTTTGTTTCTACCTAACTCTAAAGCTTTATCAACTAATTTTGTTTTTTTACTAGCATCTCTTCTGCTCAAATCTTTAGAAGCCAAACCAAGATCTTTTAGTTTTTTAATTGCAGCATTACCAATATCCTTATCGGCTTTTAGTATTCTTTTTACCTCTTTAACACCTACGTCTCTAACTATGTCTTGATACAGGGTTCTTTTTAAATTGCTTTCAACACTATATATGTTTTTAGCTAATTCTAAGCTTTCAGCCAAACGATGTATACCAGCTGAGTTTGTCGCTCCAGTTTGTTTGTCTATAGCATTAAAGTCTTTTAGCATACCCCATATGCCTTTGTATTTCTTTAAACCCTTTTTTCCTTTAGTGGTCCAAGCGCCCTCGGCAATAAGAGCTAATGATTCAAAAGATTGTTCGCTACTTGATTTTAAATGCTCATATTTAAGAGTTCCATTTACAACTTTTCCTGGTAAATAATAATACCCATCAGGAGCTAAAACTCTTTCCCCAGTAGTACCAATACTAGAATTATGTTTTTTCATCCTAGCAATAAAGTTCATTTTGTTGTTGTATTCTTTAGAGCCTTTTTCACTTAAACTAGTCCACTCCTGCAAAGTGCTATTCCACAAATCATAAAGTTCTGTTTGTAGTTTACCGTTTTCAGAGTTTACAAATTTTCGAGCTTCGGTTTTTTGAGCTTCCAAACCTTTTTGTTCGTAAACCTTAGTCAAACCAGTGTAAAACTTAGAAGCATAAGAACTTTTTAATTTATCCCATTTGAATTCTTTCCATCTTTTTTGAAGTTCTGGAGACAATAGTGACTCTTTGCCATTAACAAGTCTTTCTCTTATTCCCTTTTTAAATGGACTATCTACTTTGTCGTATTGTTTTATTCCCCTTATAACACTATAGTGACCAGTAAATAAATCAACTAACATCTTAGCGTTACCAAGTGTATTGTTAACCTTTAGTGGTATTATATCTGCTAAATCAAAGGAATTATTTTTAAATTCTTCTACAAGTTTTCCATCTTTTTTAAACTTAGCAGAAGACGTTTGCCAAGAACCATTTTTAGCCCACTCATACGGAAGCTTTTTAGCTTCTTTTGTAAATTTAATTTCTTGCTCTTTACCTACTTGAGCTTCTTCTTTTGTTTGTAACTCTACATAATCTTTTATAGCAGCATGCTCCTTAGGGTTTGATTTTTTAAATGCCACTTCATTTCTCATAAACCTAGTTACATCTTGGCTCATTTTTATTTGGTTAGCGTCAATCTTATTTTCCTTATAAATTTTACCTAACTCTATACTTGCCAAGGAGTTTGATTTACCAGATGCTATTTGATTAAGAAGCTGAGGGCTTGTGATTGTACCTCTTGTTATTTGATTTGTTATAGCTTTACCGGTTTGATTTATTAAAGCTGGTATAACAGAGGTTTTTACGTTCCTGTCCATTTTACTAATATCAATAGTGCCATCTAAATTTTCTAAAATACCTAATTTTTGTAAAAACGTTTCTTTACCCATCTTAATTTTAGGTTGAAGCTCTGTTCCTGTTTTAGCGCCTGTCTTAGTCATTTTAACAGTCTCACCCTTACTCTCGTAAAAAACGTTTTGATATTTACCATCAACTTTTCTCGTCATTAAACTGTTTTCAATACCAGTAGCTGTACCAGTTGTTTCGGTTAAATTTTTAGGAAGTAAATCATATAATGTTTTCCAATTATCAACTATAAATTTAGCCTTAGCTTTTGTTGATTTTCCAAACATTTCCTTTGTAGCTTTAGAGGCTTGGTCTTCTAGCGTTTTGTAATCAAGACTTTCTAAATCTAAGTCTTCTGCTTTTTTTCTTATATTATCTATAGTTTTTTGCTTAACTGGTAGTTCGTATATAAGTTCTATACCTTTTGCCCCTCCCGCCGCTTCGTTTTTAAAGCTAGTTTCTCCTTTTGCCTCTACTTGTAACGCCTCTGGCGAATCAATAGAAACTGTTTTAATTTGAGCATCAAGATTAATACCTAAAGCTTTTAAAATATTACCCATTCTAAAGTTTAGATTTTGCTTAAGATAAGCACCAAAAGGAACATTAGTGTCTTTATAACTGTTAAGTATTTTTAAAAACTCATTGTTTTCTACATAGTTTTTTAATTCACCTTTTGTTAGAGTAGAACCAGGAACTTCTTTGTAGTTTTTGTTTACAAAATCATTTAATATACCAATATTGTTTTCTCTTAATGTTTTTGTTGCTCTTTCTTTTTTAGGGTTTATAAAGCCCTCTGGCTTGTCTTTCATTTCCGCCTCTTGCTTAATAGCTTCTTTGTACTTAACTATATTTTCTTGATTAGACTCAGATATTTGTATGTTTTTGTTAAGATCTTTTATTTTCTTAACATTTTTATCCATTTTTTCTTTCCAACCTTCTGGTTTTTGTTTACCTAAATCTAAGTTTTCTTTTACTAATGTAGATTTTTCACCAACCAAGTCTCTAGTCCCAACGGATTTTTCCTTTTGATTTTTTACCGATGCCTCACTGACATCTATAATTTCCTTAAATCTTTCTAGTTGTTTAACTGGATTATATCCCTTTTGTATAGTCTCAACATAACGTCCTAAAAAGTTTACTAATTGTTGTTGTGTTCTTAGTTCTGGTTTACTGATACCTTGTCGTTCAGCAAAACCCTCTATAGTGTTTCTGATATTACTAAAAGCATTGTTAGATACAAATTGAGTATAGTTCTCCGCTCTTGATAAAAACTCTGTGGTATAAGCAAACATTTCCTCAACTTTTTCAACATCCTTAATGGACTTTTCTCTTAAAATAGCATCGTATAAGCTTTCTCCGTTTTCTAGTTTTAGCTTTTTAGTTGCGTTTTTAATGTTATTTAAAAACTTTGCCTTTACAGTAGCATTACCCTCAAATAGTAAATCAAACGTAGCGTGAACAGCTTCATGGGGAACTAAACCAGGTTTAGCTTTTTTAGTATTTATCCTTATTTTACCAGGTTTACCTCCTTCAGCTCTAATATACTCAGCGTTTCTACCGTCAACTAAATCTTCTGAAGTTATTTCTACAACTAATTTTTTACCTTTAGTATTGAAAGCTTCAATAAGTGGTTTTAATTGTTTTTCATAAGCTTTTTTAGCGGTAGCCGGATTAGTATATAGATCTATTTTATCCATAGCATCTAATCTATTTTTAGCAGAAGAATATACTTCTTGGTACTTAGCGACATGCTCGGTGTTACCTTTTTCCATACCCTTAACCATCTCAGACATTGCATCGTTTTTTAATCTAGCAATATCTTGGGTTCTTTTTAAGTCCATACCTTTCAGATGAGTGCCTCCAAAGAAAAAACCCATAGTTAAATCAACTATAGTTTTTCTACCAAACTTACTTAAATCACCGTAGTGTTCTTCTAAAAATGAAGAGTATTCTCTTTCGTTAGCTATATCTTCAATAGCCCCTTTTGTTAATTCACCAAAGTTAGTACCAAGAACAAACGCTGGGGCTTGTTTTGTAGATAAATTTAACAAAGTGTTTAGTTGATTGTATTTAGTATTCCATTTAAAGGGCAATACTTTCCCACCAAGCATAAAACCAGCCCCAACACCAGGATCAAATCCTACAGTTTGCATTTTAACCTCTTCCATAGCCCCAGTCAAAACCAAACCGTTAAACTTATTCATTGTGGAGGGTCCTATTTTTTTATATCCAGCTACTAAATCATCAAAGTTTTTACCTTCTTTAGCCGCTTGTTTAACTAGTTTTGATTGGCTTATTATTTTACCATTCTTAACATATCTAGGCGCTGCTAATGTTGACATAAATTTTCCTAGTCTAGTAACACCAAGAACAGCACCCTGTACTTTGTTAGCCCCATATAATGATGCTAATATACCATAGGAACCGCCAAGTCCTTCGTTTATTTCTTCACCTAAACTTCTTTCTAGATGCTTTTTTTGATCTTCATCTAGAGTTACATCAGCATCAGCTGTTATCTCTTCAATATTATCTAGTATCTTTCTATTAGAGTATCCAAAATTAGATTCTGTAGCTCTTGGACCTATAATACTTTCCGATGCAGCTTCAAAATGTCTTTGTAGAGGTTTCTTTTTAATCGATGTTATATCTTTATTAAGAATATAAACTTCTTTTAATGCAGATTTTTTAGCCGCAATATCTCTACCTTGCTCTTGGTGTACCAATAAATAATCAGCAAAATCTTCAGGACTAGTAAAATCATCTGTACCAACAGCTTCTATTTGGTTTTCAGCCATAAACTTTTTGCCACTACCCATCCCTTCATCATCAAATAAATGAGCAAACCTAGTCATGTCAGAAACAGATATATCTTTATAAATACCTTTTTCGTCTCTGTAACCCATGTTTCTTAATATGCCGGAAAACGCTTCATTACCTACTTTAATGTCGTAAGTTTTTTCTCCTTCTTTTTTATGACCTATTCCTTGTAAAACATTATCGTTGTAATAATCTTCTAGCTTGTTTTTAGTAGTAGAATATTCTGTTATATATGTTTGAGTTTTTTCAGTGTTATCAACACTGTCTTCCGTTTTTTCTCCAGAACTCTTACCTGTAACCGGATTATAGAAAAACTTAAACTTATCTTTGTTTTTAACTTCTATAACTTGGCCTTGCCTACCAATTATTTTTTTTGGTTTATTAAGCTCTGTTACTAACTCTTGTTGTTTATCAGTTAATTCTTTTATTCTTTCTGGGGCCAAATCCTCAGTTCTTAATTCTTTATTTATAGTGCCTAATTGTCTTTCTATTGGGTTGTCAAAAGAAGCTATGTCCAAGTCTACCACCCCGCTTATTTCATCTCCAATATCTCCACCAGCGTCTATAATACTTTGAATCCCATTGCTTTTCTTTCTTTCTGCAATTTCTAGCTTTTGATTTTTTACTTTATTGAAAAATTCATTTCTAATTATACCATCTATATCTTCATTAGTTAAATTAGGATATTGTGTTCTGGTGTCTGCACCAAACATACCCGCAATACCTAAATCTTCTCTAATAACCTTTGTTAAATCGCCTATATCTTGTTTTAAATCTATAGCAGCTAAATTATCTGTACCTAGTTTTTCTTTTAAATAATTTTCGTCAACTAAAAAATCATCTTTTATAAACTTAGTAAAAGACTGTGCGTCTGCAACAAAATCATCAGACGATACTCTTTCTTTTTCTGTTTTTTCTTCTTGAAGTTTTTCAACTTGCTTTAACGCTAGTTGTTCAGGTTTATTTGCTAGTAAAAATGAAGGCGTATATTTCCTAACTTTTTTAGTAAAATTATCAAAACTACTTGGTTCTGGTAATACCGATAAACCACTTTCCGACCCTGAATCCGTACCTGACGCAGGGTCTGTCGTCTTTCCCGGCTCATCTACTTTAATAGCGTCTGGAAAATCTAATTTAAATTGTTCTAATTGGTCTAGGCTAACTTTGAATGGCTCTACCTCTCCCTCTACTTCATATAGTTCAAACATATAATT
>Ga0209337_1000574_pt1 | contig 29746 bp, 46 predicted proteins | sample LinPmetageLP53_FD_184044 | JGI IMG/M metagenome (GOLD analysis project Ga0209337, IMG submission 184044) | Marine viral communities from the Pacific Ocean - LP-53 (SPAdes) (version 2) | ecosystem: Environmental > Aquatic > Marine > Oceanic | place: Pacific Ocean | collected 2010-02-08 | reverse complement strand
ATTTATACATTCTTTAAACTATTAGATTAGTGGTGCTGTTGGAGGTAATCGAAACCTCGATCTCTTACTTACCAAGCAAGTGCTTTACCACTAAGCTACAACAGCAGGATAGTATGAATACAAAATCTATACTTATATTAAGCGACACACATTTTCCATATCAAATTCCTCAATATTTTGAATGGATAAAAAAAATAAAAGAAAAAGTAAAACCAACTATGGTTGTTCACATTGGAGACTTAGTTGACTTTCACGCAATAAGCCAACACTTACATAGTGCAGAATTACCCAACATTAAATATGAAATAAAAGATTCAATTAAATGTATACAAAAGCTGCATAAAATATTTCCTGGTGAGATGAGAATATTAAATGGCAACCATGATATTCGCATACAACGATTGGCAGAAAAATCAGCTATACCAAATTCTTTTCTTAAAGATATAAACGACATATTAGAAATAAATAAAAAGTGGAAATGGACTTGGCATGATAAAATAGTTGTTCCTCTTCCTAATAAAAATAAATTATTTTTTACACATCATTTTAACTCAAATGTCTTGTCTAGTTCAAAAGAATTAGGTATGAGTCTAGTGACAGGTCACCAACATACGAAATCGTCTATTGAATATTGGTCATCACCAACAGCTTTAAATTTTGCACTATGTACTGGATGCAGTATTAATCCTAAACATGAAGCTTTTAAATATGGTAAAAATTTTATTAAGCGACCAATAATAAGTGTAGCAAGTGTGATTGATAGTTCTCCAACTATTCACAGTATGCCAATAGTAGATGGTAAGTGGACAGGAAAATTATGAACACAAAAGATCCTTTAGTTCAAAAAGTTATAAACCGGATGGCAGCTAGGAGTGAGTCTGGCATTAAGAAGTTTGGTAATACAATGGATCAAGCTGATAAAACTATAAATGAGTGGATATTAGACACGCAAGAAGAGTTAATGGATGCTTGTTTGTATTTAGAAAAATTAAAAGAAGAAATACGAAAGAAGGAAGATTTATGGATTTTACAGAACTCCAAGACAGAATAAAAATTCACGAAGGATATCGAGATACAATATACCTGGATAGTTTAGGAAAAAAAACAATAGGCTATGGACATCTTATAACTGCAACAGATAAATTTTTAGAAGGAACAGTTTATTCAAAAGAAGAATTACAGCAGACTTTTTTAGAAGATTTTAACAAAGCAGTCGATGGTGCAAAGCGAGTGACCGATTATGAAAAATTGCATGATAAAGCTAAAGCTGTTGCAATTGAATGCGTTTTTGTCTTAGGTGCAAGAGGATTCTCCCTTTTTAAGCTATGTATAGGGCATTTAAACGAGGGTAGATATAGCAAAGGTGCAGAAGAGCTTAAAGACTCGCTGTGGTGCAAAAAACAGGCATTTAATAGGGTTTCTGCATTATGCGAGATATTGGAGAGTATAAAATGAAGATAATTATAACAACGCTATTAACAGCCTTAGTTGTCATAGAGTTTTGCAATTTATATATTTACCATCAACAAATTAATGGTGCTTTATGTTAGCAAAATTATTAGGTGGAGATATTGTTAAAAATGTTGGTGGCATAATAGATTCTTTACACACCTCAGAAGAAGAAAAAAATAATGCTAAAATAAAATTAAAAGAGATTGAGGCTCAAATTAATAAAGCTCAATCAGATATAAACTTGGCAGACTCACAAAGCAAAGCAGGTGGCATTTCTGGTATGTTACAACGAAGTTGGAGACCTCTTATCGGAATGAGTTGTGCTTTAGCAATTTTTTGGGAATATGTTTTAAAACAATTTCTAATGTTTTTCATAGCAACATTTAATGTTGAAACAGCACCATTGCCGGAACTAGACATGGGAACTTTAATGCCTCTTGTTATGGCTCTTTTAGGTATGGGTGCTTTACGCAGCTATGAGAAAAAAAATCAATTAACTAAATAGGAGAAAACATGAACTTAATAAAAGGATTATGGGATCATTTAAAAGAGTGGTCTGATTGGACTTTAAAAGATTGGGTGAAAGCAGGAATTGTTGCTGTGATCGTGATTGTAATAATAGGTGCAATTTAAGTAAATTTATATGAGTAAACAAGTATGGGAAAAACCAAGACCTACAAAACTTGGCAAACCTAAAACAAATAAAAATAAAAAAAATTATTCAGTAGTTAAAGCACAGGCTGATAAAAAATTCGGTTCTGGTACTTCGTTAGTAAAGAACATGTGGATTTCAAAAAAACTGAAAGGATAACTATGGACAAGAAAAAACCTAGACCACCTAGATACTAAATGATTAAACTTACACAAAAACAAAAAGATACTTTAAAAAAACATTCTAAGCATCATTCAAAAAAACACATGAACTTGATGATTAATTTAATGACAAGAGGAAAAGGTAAAACTTTTAATCAAGCTCATACTCAAGCTCAAAAGAAGGTTGGTACTTAATTGAAAAAAGTTAAGCTGCCTAAAGAAGTAAGCATTGGTGCTTTTACTGTTGAGTTAGTTATAATTCCTCACGAATTAAGCTATGAAGTAGGAGATATGCAAGGTATGTTTTTAGGCAAACCACCATACAAAATATTTCTTGATGAAGGGATAATTGACAAGGGAGGTAAGGATGCAGTTAATGTTGTTATCCATGAATTTCTCCATGTTGGATATTATCAGTATTTATTAAAAGATAAAGAAGAAGAGACTATTGTTAATTCGTATGGTAATTTTATTACAGAACTACTATCCAGATCAGAACTAAAAGACTGGATAGTAGATAATATTTAGATTAAATTATTAAATTCTTTTATATATTTTTGTGGCACTTTTGATCCTCTATCTAATATTTCATCTAATTTATAATTTTCAACAAAAGCATATTCTTCTTCTTCTAAACAATCTGGATCAAAATTTTTTTTACTTAAAGTAAATTCAATAGTTTTATCATTTAATAATTCTTTTAAAGATACTTTGTGTTGTTCTAAACATTCTTTTATTGTTTTAAAATAATCGCTATGTCCTTCATCAACATAACAAGTCTGCCATTCATAAAAAGTATATTGCATTTAACCCTCCCTAGTTAGATGGCTCATTATTGAGCCACCTTTTTTTTGAAATGTCCGATAAAAAAACCATTTTGATAATGGAAGTCAAAAGAAGTAAAACCATTGTTTTCTAGCTTAGCAACTCTGCTTTGATATTTATTCATACTAGCAACAGTGCTGTGATCAGCCATAAGATAAACAGTTCCTAAAACAGATTGTAAAAATTTTTTATTGAAGTTTTCTTTTTTAAGTAATTCAACTTGATATTTATTTTTGCCTTCAGTCATAGTTTCAATCATCATAATATTTTCCTTTTCTATAAGGATATCAATCTGGGGAAAATCTGGGGTGCATTTTGGGGGTCTTTTATCTTCCTTATTAATCCTTAATGCTCCCCATAGTCCCATAAAGTTGCCAAATTTCCCAAATTGTTACCTTATGTTCTATATTATGCATCATTACCAATGATTTGCTAGTCATTTATTATATTATTTTTTGGCTGTTTTCAGCCATTATTTTTTGCATAAATCAATTTGGGGTTAATCTGGTGCAAAAATTAAGGTAATAAATTAATTTTTTTAGGCATAGTTTGAGGCATTATATGTGAATAAACAGCCACACTCTTGCTGTCCTTCCACCCACCAATATCTTTTAAGTCCTCAGTATCACAACCTGCATAAGCTCTAAGCCATGTTGCAAAAGTGTGCCTACATTTGTGAGGAGTTTTTTCAAAACTAATATCAGCTTGTCTAAGCATATCTCTCCAATTAAAATATAAGCCTTCATTATCTTTTTTATTACTCCAGGCTTTTCTCCATATAAAAACATAACGACCTCGATCATTAACTTTATTAAGCCATTCTTTTAAATTTTTGTGCATGGTTACTGTTCTACTTTTATCGCCTTTACCTTCCCACAATCTAATTTCATCGCTATTAAAATTAATATGTTCCCACTCACAATTTAAAGCTTCTTGAAGTCTAGCACCTGTATATATACAAAACATCATTAATAATTTTATTTGAAACATACTTGTAGTTTTCATACATTTGTCTACTTCTTCTGGAGTAAAAAATATTGGATCTCTTTCAATTATTTTTAAGCGTGGAATAACCATTTTATTACTCTTGCCTAATTGATTAGCATAATTAACAACTAATGATACTGGACTAATAAAACACCTATTAATTGAATTAAACCTAGCTGACTTTTGTTTCTTTTCAGACTCAGATAAATCAGAGTAAGCAGAATTTTTTAAATAGTCTTCCATAGGATAACACTCAAAAGCTTTTTCTTTTATTAGCTTGTTTGTTATATGTCGAATATCATAGCTGCCTAAATAGGTAACCACTTTATCTATTAAATTTATTGTTTTAATAGATGGTGGATTATCAGCATCTTGTTTTTTTTCTTCGGCTATACCTTTAAACTTATATGATTTAGTGCAATTAATATCTTGTTTTAATCGTTCTATCAATTGGTATATAAATTTATTAGCCTCGCCTAATTTATCAGTTTTAGCACTAATATTTTTAATATATTTAGTATTTCCTTCATAATTAAAAGTTCCATTTATATAATAAATATCACTTTTTACATCTGATCTTCTTTTTGCCTTGAGCATAATTTTATAATCCTCTCTATATGTTCATCAGTAAATCTTTGTTGCCTACCGACATAAGTATTCAAGGCATCTTCATTGGGAAATTTGGACTTTAATTGTTTAAGATTTCTACAACAAGTTTTGTAGTGAATCTCAAGTCGTTCAGATAAATGTTTTATATTATGGAGTCGAGTCATTTAATATTTTCCTTGTAAAATATGGGAATTATTCTCTTCATTTGCAGCTTCTTCTATAACTTTCTTGCGAAATTCATCGAGTTTTTCCCTCTCAGTTTGGGTTGTAATAGATGGTGGATGAAATAAAGCTTCATTTTGTGGTGCTTTTTTTTCCTGCAATTTTGCTTCTAATTCTTTATATTTTTCCTCATCTTTTCTTTGATGACCTAGATATAATTTATCTTTAAATTGGTTTGGACTTAAAGAAACATCTTCATAATCAATTAAAATTACATTCCAAAAAGTTATTTTTTTATCATCTTTAATAGTAAAATATTTTTTTTTAAAATGATGAACCATTTTATCAAAAGATTTTGATAAATATTCCTCCATTTTAACTTTACCTAAAATCCTGGTGCTATCATCTTCAAAATGCAGCTGCCATAATGGTTGTTCAAACAATCCAGATTTAGGATTATCACCACCAGAGTCTATTTGTATTATATCAATAATTTTTTTACTCATATTAACTCCAATTGATTTTCATTTTGTTCCTGCCAGAAAAAATTACATAATCTAAATGGCTTGGTTTCATTTAATCGTGGATTAGGATTGAACTCTCTGCTTGTTGGTTTCTGTAATCCTTCCTTTAATTGTTGGACACTTAAAATCATTTTTTTATTAGTTGGTTTATGTGTTATTTCTGCACCACCTAACTCAATAGCTTTCTCCACTTCATAATCTTTAATAGAAGCATATTTATCGTTAAAAAGTTTAGTAATAGTTCTTTTATATTTCATGTAACAAAACCTCCAAGTTTCATTTCTGCTCTCGCAGTTGCGTTGAAGTCTGCCATCAATTCTATTTTAACTGTAATACGATCTAACTCAGCATATGCTTTATCCATTTCAATTTCTGATGCATCTAATAGTTCGTTAAATTTTTTTACTTCATCATCTGTTCTAGCTTTTGCTTTTGCATCTTCCACACTATGTTTTTCATTGAATAAAAAACGATAATGTAAATATCTTGCTTTTTCTTTTTCATCTTTATCTCTAATTAATTTATTAAACTCTCTTTTCTTTTCTCTATATTTTACAATAGCTTTCATTTTAGTTTCTGCAATTATATGAGGATCATATTTTTTTATACCTTTATCCATCTACTTCACTTTCTAATTTGTCTGCAATATTTCTAAGATTAATTATTCTGGCTTTTAAATTATAATTTTTATCGGAATGACATTTGGTGTGGCAGGAACGACAAAGGCAAATTAAATTTTCGATATAATTTTTTGCGTCATTTTTACTACCACCCATTCCACGAGAAGATAAATGATGTATATCTGTTCCAAACCAACTGTTACAAACAGTACATTGATAAGTCTGGGCAATAGTATATTCTGGCAACCAGAAATCATCATAGATTTTAAAATGTTTAGTTGTCATCTTCTCCACTATCATTGAAAGATTGCAGCAACTTATCTGTTTCTGGAGATGCTTTTTTTAAATAATAACAAACTGTTGAATGATCTCTATTCATAGCTTTTGCTATAGTTTCAGTAGAAACTCTTTTAATTTTTACTGCATGATGAACAAACTCTTTTCTCGCTTGAACTAAAATTGCATCTTTTCTGTTACTTAAAAATAAATCTTGAGTAATGTCGTAAAAATGACAAATATTTATTTTTAGTTCTTCTAATGTTGTTAATTTTTTGACATGAAAAGGCTGAGACTTTTTAAAAATAGGATTGTCTGCTATCTTTTTTAGTGTCTCAACCTGTTCTTTTGTAAATTCTTCTAACATTAAAAAGGAATATCCTCTGCGTTATCGCCCTCAGTTTGTGCGTTAGCTTTAGGTTTAAAAGTATTTTCTGCACAATACCATTTGCCTTGTTTAGAAACTAAAACATCAATGTTAATCCACTCCTCATCTTTGTTTTCTAATTTCTTTTTGTACCAATTAGTAAATTGATCTTTCTTTATTGATAATTGGCATTTAACAAAATCAACTTTGCCTTCTTTTGGATATAGTCCTTCGACTAATTTTTTTTCTTCACTCATACATCTCCTTTAGTTTTCTTAGGTTGTTCTAATGCGTCTAAATCATCTTGTTCACCTGTACTTAATTGAAACAGAGAACGCATAAATTGTTTTAGTGCATAAGACTGGGCAGTACCCATTGCTGTACCATTACCAAAAGGCACGACAATATGTTTAGTTGTTGGAAAATCCCATGTATCACCATCTTTGTGAACTAAGATGTATTGATAAACAACTGTCAAATTCTTTCCAGATGGACTAATCTCACTTGATTGTTCATGTGGCACAATAATTAATCCTGCTTCAGCACAAACAGGATGTACTTGTTTTAAAAAACCATCAATGCTTGTATATTTATATTTTTGAAATTTATTTTCAGCATCATGTTCTAATGGTTTATTTATTTTAATCATAATTTCATTAATTGCTGTGGCTATACTTTTAGGCATTTGATTAATAAAATTTTTATTAATTTTAATAATTTTTTTATTTTCTAAATCATCTTTTAATCCTAATTTTTCTGCAATTTTTTCTCCTACTTCATTTTGTGCTTTTATTACATCTTCATCAAATGCATGATATTTTGGCATTATTTTTTTCCTTTCAATATTTTGTTAAGGTCTTTATCTAAATCAAATGCTTTACGAAGATATTTGAATTGCTTTAGACCAAAAGCAAGATCCTCTTTGTAAAATTTTATTATTTCAGTTTCATCATCATCTTTTGGAAATCTTACAATAACTGCTCTGTCTATTTCTATGCCATCATTTTCTCGTATTAATTCTGCATAACAAGACAGTTGAATAAGCATATCGGAATAAACTGCTTTAGATGTTTTAAAATCAACAAGAATATATTTGTTATCTTTTTTAATTAGTAAATCTGGACAACCACCAACATTTAATTTTTTACTTATGTATTTTTTTTCAGTCCAAATTACTTCACAATCTAAACTGTCCCACCATTCAATAAATTGTTGAAAGCAATGCACAGCAACAGGATCATCTGGTAATTTATATTCTTTTTTTAATATATAAAGTTCTGCCAGGTCATGTAATGCTGTACCTGTATCTCCGGCTTTTTTTAGTTCATCAAAATAATTTAATCCTTTTAAACCTAGTTGATTTGACCAAATAATTAAACCAATAGCGTTTTTAAATCTTCCTATAATAGTTGTGACACTTGGTATTTTTTTATTATTAATTGTGTAATCACCTGTTGGCATTCTTAACCTTTATTTTATGTTCTTCTGCCTCCCAACAAACAGTTATGTAGGTGGCTGTAATTTCATTTCTTGGGAGGAAAAATGAAAGTATTTTTTTTATTACAGCCACCATTTTCATCATTGACTAACAAACAATGATAAAACCTTATGATCTTTTTGTAGCTGCACCTATGCCTATCCAAATATATTTATTTTTCTCACCTAAATTTGTGTTTAATTTTAATCTTTCAACACATTCTTTTTTTAAAGCGTCAGCTCTGTCCATTAATTCCCACTCTAATTTTGAACAAATAATTATTGGTTTTAATTTTTTAACAGTGGAAATATTATTGGGTATTAAATCAAACATAATAACTCCTTGTCTGTTTTAAGGTGGGATCAGCTTATCCAATCCCACCCAGACAGACCTTTTATGTCTTAGGAGCAATCTAAGACAATTTGGAGTATAATGGAATAATTTGTGATTTGCAAATATATTTATAAAATATAAATATATTTATAAAACTTGCTGTATTTTCTGAGCTAATGCGTACTTTGTTTTAGTCACAGATAAAATAGGATATGCTTTGATTAATATAGCCTTGGTTGTTTTAAGAGTATGCAAACTAAACCATTCTATCTCGTAAGTTTTCGTATTAAACTTTTTAATCTCTCCAATAAATTGACCTTGTTGAGTGATTAAATAAGCTAAATCATCAATCATATTATCAACATTAATTGTTTCATATGTATTATCGATGTCTAATTTTTTAAGATTAGATGAGTGTATTTCTGGATGATAAAAATGAATACTTTGCCATTTTTCATTATATATTCCATATTCGCCTGTGGTTTTAATTTCGTTAGGATGAACAATAATTTCGTTTTGATGTGGTTGTCGCATTAAAACTTCGCCATAATTATCTGCATAAGCAACTAATGGGTACTTAACTATATTATCATCAATAACTCTTATTAAAGGAATATCTAAATATTTTGCATATGATTTAGCTTGTTCAATACTTAATCTTTTTTGACTAGATAAATGTTCTGAGACAGTTGATTTATGTATGCCAGTCCCATCAGATATTGTTTGATTATTTATATCTTTGTTTTTCTTTTTAGCAATTTCAACTTGCCTGATAAGAGCTTCATTCATATAACTATAAATATAGTTATCTTGTAATACAGGTGATATCATAAAGTAAACTCCCTTAATCAAATAATTTATATTTTTATGTTTATAATAATTAAACATGAATTAAAGTCTTTTTTATAAATATATTTACATTATACAAAATTATTTATAAATAATTAAATTATATATGAAAATACAATGTACTATTTGCAATAAAACTGTGGAATACAGCCAAAATTTGTCAAAAAAACAGATAAAGGTTTTAAAATATATTCAAGATTATCAGCAAAAAAATAATAAAACTCCTAGCTTTCGTGAGATAGCAAAGGGACTTAATTATCAGACTCCGAGCAATGTTTTTAGGATGATTGATACATTAATAGACAAACAATATATAAAAAAACGACCATATTCAGCCAGATCCTTTGTTATTTTAAAGGGTCTGCCCTGTGATTGACCATTTAGATTTATGTAGTGGCATAGGTGGATTCGCTTTAGGCTTACAAAACACAGGTTATTTTAAAACATCAGCCTTTTGTGAAATTGATCCTTATTGCCAACAAGTATTAAAAAAGAATTTCCCAGACATACCAATATACAGCGACATAAGAGAATTTAATCCGATAAAGGAAAAATTAAAGCCAGATATAATTACTGCTGGTTTTCCTTGTCAGCCATTTTCTGTTGCAGGAAGACAAAAAGGAAAAGATGACAACAGAAATCTCTGGAAAGAAACTTTTAGAATTATCAAAGAGTCCAAACCCACTTGGTTTATTGGAGAAAATGTTAGTGGAATTATTAAGCTCTATCTCGACACCATACTTGAGGACTTGGAGAGTGCGAACTACTCCACAAGGTGCTTTATTATTTCAGCTCAAAGCATCGGTGCAAAGCATAAAAGGGAACGCATTTGGATTGTGGCGAACTCCAGACAGCTCAGCAGGAGGGACAAACATCAAGGGGATCAGAAAATGCCTCGACAAGAATCAGCCTTTGCTGAGACCGAGTGGTCACGCAATACAAGTGAGATTGACCGATCAGATTCTAGAACCGAGACTTTATCCGACTCCAAGAGTGACAGGACAGGAGAATCCAGAAACATTAATCAAAAGAAAAGGATTGAAGAAAGCAATGAGCCACAACTTAACAGCTGCAGTTCAATTATATCCGACTCCTCTTTCTTCGGATTGGAAGAATATGGACACAGCAAAACAAAAAAGTTTATCAAGCGAAGTGAAAAAATTGTTTCCAACTCCAACTACGCAAGACGCAAAGAACAATGGCAATCCCTCACAGATGAGAAGAAACACGAAACCTTTAAATGCAGTAATTGGTGGGAAATTGAATCCGAACTTTGTGGAACACCTAATGGGCTTTCCACAGGATTGGACAAAGATAGAGTAAAAAGAATTAAGGGACTAGGCAATGCTATTGTTCCTCAAATACCATTTTATATCGGACAGGCAATAGGGAGGCTTTATGAGTGATAATATATCTTTTCCTTACCAGGATTTTTATTTTGCTGATTGGCGAATGGGATGCTCTGGAATGACAGCACAACAAGAAGGATTATATATTCGATTATATACTCAGCTTGGCAGCTTAAATGGTCGAGGCTTACCTAATGACTTTAATATTATGTATCGCATGGTTTGTGATCCAACTGATGATCCAGATGTAACTCAGCATCAAAAGGAAGATTTAATGTGGGTGATTAATGCAAAATTAACGCTGATTGATGGTCGTTATCATCAGCTTAGACAGAAAAAAGCTAGGGAAGAGAAGGTTGATATTGTTAAATTAAGGCAGGAATCTGGGAAAAAAGGTGGTCTAGCAAAAGCCAAGCAAACCTCTAGCAAACCTTCTGATTCTGATTCTGAATCTTATAACTATATATGGAGTAAATTATTAATTAAAAGAGGCTCTAAAACTGTTGCTTATTCCTCTTGGTTAAAGTTTGCAAAAGACATTAAGCCAGACACATTAATAGAAAAATATAATGCTTTATGTTCACAATCAGACGATCCTAAATTTATTCCACACTTTAGCACTTGGTTAAATCACTCAAGGTGGGAAGAGGAACTGCCAAGTAAAAAAGAAACAGATAATTTTGGTGTTCAACCTAAAAAATCACATAAAGATTATGTCCACGCAGTTAAAAAAGGAATGCGATTATTAGCAATCACAGACGATATGGTCAAAAGAATGCATTATGAAAAATTAATTTCTGATGAAGAATTTAAAGCATGGTAAAAAAAAAGAAAGATAAACATACCATTGATCTTGGTGGACAAGAATTAATTAGAGATGATAAATCTAACACATTTATAAGAAAAGTTGATGGCTCTAGGCTTAGACTTGTTGCTTATGGCACAGACAGACATTTAGAAAAAGAACATAAATCAGTTTTAGATAACTATTATGCTAGAAATTTATTAGATATTTATAATAGTGAACACAATAGTAAACGCTATTGGGCAGGACAAGGCTTTGAAAAAGTGTTTCATAAAGCAGGAATTCAACAAAGAATTACATCAAGCTTAAAAGAAAATTTAGGTCATGGAACAAAAGAAGATTATGCTGTTAATAATCTTGCAGCTTTAGATGAATTTAGATTTATTAATAAAAAATTAGGTAAATTATCGAACATATTATGGTTAGTTATAATTAATAACAATCCGGCAAAAAAAAGAATGAATGAATTAAGAGAGGCTCTGGATGAATTAATTTTATATTTTGACATTAGTTGATGTTTTGTTGCTATTAACAAATGAATCCTAATTCTATAACAATGTATATAATCACATAAATTACGACAATTTATATAACCATCTTAAAGGTGGTTTTTTTTATATGCCAGAACAACAACTCTTTAGAGCTGTTCTGTTGCAGGGTTTAACTGATAGTTTAGGTAAGTTTGATATACCTTCCAGGTTAAATGCCAAATATGAAATAGAAGCAAAGGAATGGTTAGAGAGCAAAGATTTTAATCTTATTTGTTCTTACGCTAATTGGCAACCATCTGAAATTATAAAAATGTATTCAGACATCAGTAAACATAAACATTATTTAACAGCAACCGATATAAGATATTTATTAAATGAAAGACTTACTAGAAGATACTAATTGCACAATGTTTATGGTTAAGAATCCAGAGACAGGTCAGTCAGAAATTATTATTAGATTCACATTTGACTCAGAGCAAGAGGCTATGGAATTTTCAGATACATTTAAAAGCACTACAGAATATACCGATCATACTAAGACAGGCAAAACAATAACATATCATTAAATGAAAATAGAAATGTGGTCTATTGATAGACCTCTTCCCTATGTTCGCAATGCTCGTAAAATACCTCAACAAGCAATCGATAAGGTTGCAGGAAGTTTAAATGAGTTTGGTTGGAGACAACCAATAGTTGTGGACACGAAAGAAGTTATAATTGTTGGTCATACTCGTTTAAAAGCTGCACAAAAGTTAGGCTTAAAAGAAGTACCAGTTCATATTGCAGAAAATTTATCTGAGGCACAAGTCAAAGCATATAGACTTGCTGATAATAGAACAGGTGAAGAGACAGGTTGGGATCAAGAGTTGTTATCATTAGAGATAAAAGACTTAACTGATTATGATATTAATTTAGACTTAACAGGTTTTGGTGACAAAGAAGTAACACAGTTATTAAACCAATATTTAGAAACCGAACAAGGTAATATTGGCGATGATGAGATACCAGATAATATAGAGACTAGAACAAATCCTGGTGACTTATGGCAACTTGGCAAACACAAATTATTATGTGGTGATGCAACAATAAAAGATGATGTTGCAAAGCTAATGGGTGACATGAAGATAGACATGATCTTCACTGATCCTCCTTATAATGTTAATTACTCTGGTCGTGGCAAGAATGAGTTAGGGACAATTAAAAATGACAATATGGATAATGATTCCTTTATGTTATTTTTAAATGACACTTTTAGTTTAGCTCATGAGTATTTAAAACCATTAGGCTCACTTTATGTTTGTCATGGTGATAGTAGATCAGATGCTAAAATAACTTTTGAAGTTATCTTTGATAAATACTTTAAGAAGTCCTCTACTATTATTTGGGTTAAGCAATCAGCCGGAATGGGATGGCAAGATTACAGATGCCAACATGAACCAATATTATATGGTTGGAAAGAGGGCAAAGGTAAACACTCCTTTTATGGTGATAGAACTAAAACAACTATATGGAATGTATCAAGAGACTCTCAAGCAACTTATAAGCATCCAACTCAAAAGCCAATTGCTTTAATAGAGGAAGCTATAAGAAACAGTAGCAAAGAAGAGGACCTGGTATTTGATGCCTTCGGTGGCAGTGGCTCAACACTCATAGCTGCAGAAAAGAACAATAGAATTTGTAACACAATAGAATTAGATCCTAAGTTTTGTGATGTTATATTACAACGATGGGAAGACTTTACAGGAGACAAAGCAAAATTAAATGGAAGAAATAAAAAAGGGCAGACCGACAAAGTACAGCAAGACTCTAATTAAGAAGATATTAGAACGCTTAGCTAAAGGTGAGCCAATAAGAAATGCAGTAGTTGACGAGGGAATAAGCTGGGCAACATTTCGTAATTGGTTATTAACTAAAGATGGGTTAAGACAGCAATATGCACTTGCCAAGCAAGATGGTATTGAATGGTCTATCGGTGATGTTGAGACTATTGCCATGCAAACAGTATCTAGGTCGAGGGAAAAGAAAGCAGACATATCTGAGGTGAAAGCTGTCTCTGAATTAATTAAGCACAGACAATGGAAGGCACAGAAACTCTTTCCTAAAGTCTATGGAGATAAGACACAGATGGAAGTATCTGGTGGTGACAAAGCAATAGAGATTAAATGGGAGACAGATAAGGACTAATTACTAGCCAATATAAGCTTATACAAAGGGTTAATGGGTGGTAGATAAGGAATGATAAGGGTGAGGTGTTTAGTTAAGTTGTTGATATAATTAAAAAGATTATAAGATTTGTTTTTATTGACACAGAAACTCTCGTGAGTAAAAAAAAATAGAACAAAATTAGAACAAACTAATTAAAAAATAATATTATTACTCCATAATCAATCCAGACTGCTGATTAATGGCAGACTTCTGCCAAAAGAAAGCCATTGGGATTGGTATTCCTTTTGTTCCTGTTTTGTTCATGTAGAACAATACCAGAACAAATAATAAAATAACCCCTTTTGCTTGTTGCAGTGAACATTGGGACTGACTTTAAGACAGATGAATTTCCTACGAGGCTTTTTATGATAAAAAAAACTAAAACAAAAAAAAGAAAATCTAAACAGACTAATGATCCTTTTAAAGAATTAGTGATGGCATTAAGTGAAAAGACTTCCCTACCAGAATCAAGTGGCAGAGGACAAGTTAAAGGAAGTGATGTCTCTAGTATGAAAGATTTTTTAGAGCAAGAAGGTAAGGATGTTTGAAGATTGTTATACCCTATAAGCCAAGAGAACATCAAAAGGCTGTTCATAAAAATTTAAAAAGATTTAATGTCTTGGTCTGTCATAGACGATTTGGCAAGACTGTGCTTTGTATTAATGAACTCATTAAACATTGCATGACTAATCCTTTACCAAGACCTCGCTATTATTACATAGCACCAACTTACAGCATGGCAAAAAGAACTGCTTGGGATTATGTAAAAGAATATACAAAGGTAATACCGAATACCGAGTACCATGAAACAGAGCTTAGATGTGATCTTCCGAATGGAGGCAGGATTCAGCTGCTTGGTACAGAGAGACCTAATAGCCTTAGAGGACTGGCAATAGATTTTTGTGTCATGGATGAGGTAAGTCAATTTCCTCCCTCGCTGTGGAATGAAGTAGTCAGACCAGCACTGGTTGATAGGTATGAACTTGGACAAAAAAAAAATTTTTTAACTGGGGGGATGATCGCTATTGGCACTCCTCAAGGACACAATGCGTTTTTTGATCTTTATGATTATGCTAGTCATAATGATGGTTGGTATGCAGATACTTTTAAAGCATCGGAGACAAAGATTATATCTGAGTTAGAGCTTAATGAAGCAAAACAATTAATGCCAGAAGAGGTCTATGAGGCAGAGTTTGAATGCTCTTTTGATTCAGCTGCGATAGGATCTATCTATGCAAAAGGCTTAACAAAAGCCGATGAAGAAAAAAGAATTACTAAAGTCCCATATCAAACAGATGTTAAGGTTTCAACTTTCTGGGATTTAGGAATGGCAGATAAAACTGCTATATGGTTTGTTCAACAAATAGGATCAGCTTTTCATATTATTGACTATTATGAAAATAGTGGTGAGAGCCTGGAGTTTTATGCAACTGTTTTGGATGAGAAAAAGTACATATACAATACACATTTTCTTCCACATGATGCTCAAGTAAGAGAACTTGGTACAGGAGTTAGTCGAGTAGAGACAGCACAGTCTTTAGGTATGCGAACTTCTATTGTTCCTAAGTTATCAATAGAGGATGGAATAAACGCTGTCCGGATGTTGCTAAGCAGATGTTGGTTTGATCACGATAAATGCAAACATGGTCTAGATGCTTTAAGGCAATATAGATGGGCTACATCAGAACGAGGCGAGTTAAAGAATAAGCCAGAACATAATTGGACAAGTCACGCAGCTGATAGTTTTAGATATTTTGCTGTAGGCAATCAACAGAGTACCGAATGGACAACAAAATTAAAATATAACAACGCAGGAATTATTTAACGAATGGCAAAATTATCAAAAACAAAACTACTAGCACAAATTTCACAAGAGATATCCAGTTCTCTAGGATTTTATTCTAGTGATTTATCAACACAACGCAAAGATGCACTCAAGTATTATTTAGGAGAGCCTCTAGGTAATGAGGTAGAGGGTAGATCAAGTGTAGTATCACAAGACATACTAGAGGTTGTTGAGTCTATGTTGCCAAGTCTAATGCGTATGTTTACGCAATCAGACAAGATGGTTAACTTTGACCCTCAACAAGCTGAAGATGTGCCTTATGCAGAGCAAATAACTGACTACTGCAACTTTATTTTTAATAGAGACAATGAAGGTTTTAATATTTTGCACTCCATGTTTAAGACTGCACTCCTTCAAAAGAATGGTTTTTGCAAAGTCTATTGGAAGAAATCAAAAAAACAAAAAAAAGAGTCTTACAAACACTTAGATGAGACCCAATACCAAACATTATTAATAGATGATGAGATAGAGTTATTAAAAGTAGAAGAAATATCCGAAGAGGATGGTACTTTTTATGATGTAGAGCTAAGACGCACAAAAGAATATGGCAGATGTCAGATTGATCCTGTGCCACCAGAAGAAATCCTGGTGTCCTCTAGAGCAAAAAGTTTAAAAGATTGTAATTTTATTGCACACCGAGTGACAAAAACAGTATCCGAGCTTATCGATATGGGCTTCAATAGAAAAGATGTAGAAAGTCTGCCTAGTGGAGAGCAAGATGTCTTTAATACAGAGGCAATTACCAGAAGAAGCTATGATGATCCCTCAATGGATTTAGAAATCTCTAATATTGACTCTTCACAGCGAGTTGTTCAGATAACCGAGTGCTATATGAAGGTTGATATGGATGGTGATGGCATTGCTGAGCTTAGAAAGATCATTGTTGGAGGTAGTGGCTACAATAATTACCTAATTTTAGAGAATGAAGAAATAAATAAGTTGCCTTTTGCTATGTGTGTGGCGATACCAATGCCTTTTAGGTTTTTTGGTCTATCTATGTACGATTTATTAGCTGATGTGCAAATGATGAGTACTACGATCATGAGAAACACGCTTGATAATATGTATTTTCAGAATAACGCAAGGACTGTTGTTGTTGATGGTCAAGCAAACTTAGATGATTTACTTACTTCAAGAGCAGGTGGCATTGTTCGAGTGAAATCGCCTAATGCTGTCACTCCTTTACAAACTCCAAACTTCTTAAATGATGGTTTATCTATGATGAAAAAAATAGATGAGCTAAAAGAAAAGCGATCTGGTGTACCAAATCAATTAATGGGACTCAATCCAGACACAATAAACAAATCACACACTACAGCACAGTCTGTTAACCAGATGATGAACAGTTCGACACAAAGAATTGAGTTAATTGCCAGGTCCTTCGCTGATGGAGTAAGAGATATATTTGAAAATATACTTGCTGTTGTATGCGAGTACCAAGATCAAGAAAGAATAGTTAAATTACGAGGTGAATTTATTCCTATGAATCCTCGACAATGGACTGATCATTATGATTGCACAACACAAGTTGGACTTGGAACAGGAAACCAAGATCAACGACTAGAAGTTTTACAACAAGTTTTAAATGTCCAAGAAAAATTAATGGGTATGGGTGGAATGGGAATGGTAACACCACAAACAATTTATAATACTTTAGAAAATTATTTACAAAACAGTGGTTACAAAGATGCATCACAATTCTTTAACAATCCATCACAGCAACCACCTCAACAACCAGAACAAGAAAAAGAAGATCCGGCTCTGCAATTAGCAGCACAAGAAATCGAAATGAGAAAACAAAAGGCTATGGCAGATGTGGATTTTAAAAATAGAAAATTAGAAGCTGATAATCAATTTAAAATGCAAAAAATGAATTTAGATGAACAAAAACTCGCAACACAAGTTGTTAAAGAGCAAAATGTTTCACAATTAGAAAAAGAAAAATTAGCTTCTAAAATTCTAGAACAAGGAATGAATTAATGGCAGATACATTTACACCTTTTATGCAAGGCACAAAAGCACAAGGTATTATAAATGAATTTTTAGATGGTAAATTAACAACAAGTCCTAATGTGAATTCAGCAGGTAAATTTCGTAATCCACAATATGATCTACGAACAGTGCAAGAAGGTTTAGGTGAACTTGATCCTAGTTCAGATTTTCCAAACCCACAACTAGATTATTCTGCACCAGACACACCAGTTGATCCTTGTCCGGCAGGTTTTATGTTAGTTGATGGTGTATGTCAGCCAATAGAACAATTTGGTCAATCTAATTATAATGAAAATAAAGATGATGATCCAGATGATCCTCTTCGACCTTATATGTCTATTGAAGATATGAGAAATGCAAGTGATGAGGACTTACTTAATTATTTAAAAGATGGTCGTTTAAGTAATAGTGCATTAGGTTTTTTACCAAGCAAAGGCAATGTAGTAACATTAAAAAAATCACAATTTATGCCACCTTTATTTAAACTTGCTTTTGGTAAACAAGACAAAATGCGTGAAGAATTTATGTTAAGTGAACTTATGAAGAGAGGTTATTTTACAGGTAATTTTGATAAAAACCAAAATCCTCTTTTTGATATTGGCAATAAAAATGTAAATACAAATGTTGGTGGTATAGAAAGTTTATTACCAGCAAATAATATGAATGAGCCAGTAACCGATGTGTTTGGAGACACTTATCAGCAAGTTTATAATAGTGGTACAGGCGATACAGGTTACACATTTACATCTGGAACACCATTACCATCAGAGTCACAACAAACTCAAGGTGGAGTGAATTATGGAACAGGCAGAGGTGGAACAAGAGATAATCAAATGACTGGTGGTGGAACTGTTGTGATTGGTGGCAATCCATTTGGATCAGAAAAAGTTGATGATTATGATGATGATAGTTCTGGCATTTAATGGATAAAGAAAAAGAAATACAAAGAGGACAACAGGCAAAACGCATATTAGAAGATCCAATATTTGTGGAAGCCTTACAAAAAGTTTCGCAAGAGTTAGACCAAGAATGGATTAACTCTCCGATAAGAGACACAGAAGGAAGAGAAAAAATCTACATGATGAAAAAAATGTTAGGTGTCCTTCATGTGCAACTGCAATCTGTAATGGAAACAGGTAAATTAGCCTCCAAGCAGATTAATCAATAAAAGGAGTTACAATGGCAGATACGCCTCAAGAGGAGTCTGTTGTTTCACAACCAACCTATAAAACGGAAGAAACAACTCAAGCATTCGCTACCCTATTAAATAATGAAGAGACTGCAAGGAACGAAGAGCTTGATGCACCTAAATCAGAAGAAGGAGAAGTTGATCTTGAAAAAGATACCGATGATCCCTTATTAGAAGATTTAGATGTAGAAGAAGTAGTAGATAACGAAGAAGCCTCAACAGAAAATGAAGAGACGCTTTATGATATTACTGTAAATGGTAATAATCAAAAAGTTACCCTCAATGAGTTGATGAGAGGTTACTCTAGGGAATCAGACTATACCAAAAAAACAATGGATTTAAGTGATCAACGCAAAGAGGTAGAATCTTTGCAAGAAAACTTAAAGAAAGAGTTTGACGCAGTTAAAAGTTCTCGTGATCAATATGCAACACAATTAGATATTTTAACTAATAATTTGCAACAAGAAGAGAAAGTAAATTGGGATCAGCTTTATCAAGAAGACCCTGCTGAGTATGTACGCAAAAAAGCAGAAGATGATAAACGCAAAGAAGCTTTGAATAATGCTCGTCAAGAGCAACAAAGAATTCAGCAAGAACAACGACAAGAGCAAGAGAAAGTTTATAACGAGTACATTGCTAATGAACGAAAAATCTTATCTGAAAAACTTCCCCAATATGCTGATAAAAACAAAAGTGCAGAGTTTACAAAACGATTAACAAATTTTGCTAAAGAAAGTGGTTATTCTGAACAAGAAATTGCTATGATGGTAGATCATCGTGCAGTTTTATTGTTAGCTGATGCTTACAGATATAATCAACTTAAAAAAACAAAATTGTCTAATAATAAAGTAAACAAAACATCAAAAGTTATTACTTCTAACGCATCTAATATTCGTGAAGATTCAGAATTGAAACAGAATGTTGATAAGAGAATGACACGACTCAAAAAATCTGGACATATCAAAGACGCACAGAGTGTGCTGAAAGAGATGTACTTTAATGAATAGGAGATTACTATGGCTGTACCAGGAAATACTGTACAAACATACACTCGTGTTGGTATAAGAGAAGACTTAGCAGATGTTATTTACAATATATCACCTACTGAAACACCTTTTATGTCTAACGCAGGTAAAGGATCTGCATCGCAAACTAACCATGAGTGGCAAACTGATGGTTTAGCAAATGCAGGAGCTAACAAACAAATCGAAGGCGATGATGCAGCAAACTTAGCTACTGTCGCAACAACAAGACTCGGAAATTTCGAGCAAATAAGCACTAAAGTTATTGGTGTATCTGGCACAGACCAAGCAGTTACAAATGCAGGTCGTGGTGATGAACTTGCTTACCAAATGGCTAAAGCAGGTAAAGAACTAAAACGAGACATGGAACACACTATGGTCGGTTTAGAAACTTTCAAAACAGCAGGTGCAGCAGGAACAGCAAGAGAGCTTGGCTCAGTTGGAACTTGGTATGGAGGTAACATACCTGGAACTGCAACTGCAGCTGACAACTATTCTGCAGCCGCAAACACCACTTATGCTAACGCAGCAGGAGCTGTTGGTGCAGGTTTAAATGGCGATGGTCTTGTTAAAAGAAATGCCAATGGAACTTTAAGAGCTTACACAGAAGATTTACTAAAAGCAGGTTTGAAAAAAACTTTTGAACTTGGTGGAAGTCCAGATGTCGTAATGATGACTGCTTCTCATAAGCAAACTGCTTCTGGTTTTAATGGTATTGCGACAAACACAAACAACATTGCTGATAAAAGAGTTATCGGTGCTGTAGATGTGTATGTTTCTGATTTTGGCGAAGTAACTTTTGTACCAAACAGACACCAACAAGAAAACAGAGTTGACATTTTGGAAATGGATAAATGGGAATTATCTTATCTTAGACCTTTCCAAACTAAAGAACTTGCTAAAACAGGTGATTCAGAAAAAAGAATGATTTTGACTGAGTACACTTTAACAGCAAGAGCTCCAACTGCTAACTTTGGTATTTTTGCTCTTACAGCTTAAATAACATTTTAATTTATATAAGGGGAGGAAATTAGTTCCTCCCTTTTTTTATTGAAGAGCAATATGCTCGGAACAATAGGAAAAACACATGAGAACATTAAACGATTATTTTTTAACAGGAAAAATTACAACTATCTCAACAGCAGGTAGTAGTTTTGTAACTGCTCCTGATAGTGGAAAAATTATTAAAATTTACACTACAATTAAAAATGCAATTTCTTCTGCTGATGCAGCTTTATCTTTTGAAATAGGTGGAGTAGCAGTAGGTGGTGGTGGAATTACAGTAACACAATCTGGCTCTGCTGCAGGAGATGTTGATTCATCAACTCCTTCAAGTGCAAATTATGTAACAGAAGGTCAACCAATAGAAATGATTACTGATGGTGGATCTTCAACTGCTTGTGAGTGTGAAGTAACTTTCGTAATCAGAAGAATGGGGTAATTATGGCTAATGCAGGAATATATTATGGCAGACCTTCAACAATACATAAAATTGATTTTACGAGTTCATCAGCAACTCACTCAACTGCTTTTAGTTCAGACACAAGTTATGTAATGTTATGTGCAAAAACAGCCGGATGTCATTTTGTTGTTGCCTCATCTCCAACTGCAACTGTTAATGCAGGATCTTATTTACCAAAAGATGAAGTTATTATTATTAAAGTAAGTGGTGGCGATAAAATTGGAGCTATTAGAGAAGCAAGTACAGATGGCTTTCTTTACGCAACTGAAATGGTATGACAAAAAAACTTTGGATAGACGATACAAATAGTGCATCAACTTTAAAAACAAGAATGCACATTGACGAAGGCGAGAATAAATATCACTTTGAAGATGTGCAGGATGTTGAGCCTTTAATAGACATGAATAAAAAAGAGTCTAATTTAGGTAATGATGCACTAAAGTTACAAGGCGAGTTAGGTAAACACGCAGGAATGACAAAGGTTGCCTCTATACCTCTTATTGTTGTGCAACAATTAGCACAAAAAGGAATTATGAATCAAGCAGGTGGCATCAAGGATAAAGAAGCATTTAGAAAATGGCTTAATGATCCAGACAATAGATTTTTTAAAACTTATAATGGAAATATATAATGGCTTTAACTTCATACACTACTCTCAAAAACGAGATAGAATCTTATCTAAACAGAACAGATTTAACTGCTAACTTAGATACTTTTATTGATTTAGCAGAATCTCGTATGGCAAGAGATCTTAGAATTAGAGAAATGGAAACGATTGACACATCAATCACAACTGTTTCTGGAACTCAGTCGTATGATTTGCCAACAGGTTATCTTGAAATGAGATATGTTGCTTTACAAACAAGCCCTTATACATTTTTAAATTATATGACTCCTCCAGATTTTATGCGATTGTATAATGCAGGAGAAGGATCTGGTAGTCCAACACACTATACGATTGTTGGAAGTAAAATATATTTAGGTATGCAACCAGATAGTGCAAAAGTTTTAGAGTTAGGTTTTTTTAAAAGACCAACAGGTTTGTCATCAAGTAATGCTGATAATCTTGTTTTAATTAATTTTCCAGATTTATATTTATATTCGTGCCTAGCTGAAAGTGAGCCATTTATTATGAATGATGAACGATTACAAGTATGGGCAGCTTTATATAAAGAAGGAGTTAAAACAGCTAATGAGTCAGCACAAAGAGGTAGAACATCTTCTGCACCTTTAATGATGTCAGCTAAAATGGTGGTGTAATGCCAGATATACAATTCGGTCAATTACAAGCAGATTTACCAAGCTATGAAAATACAGGATCAATACAAGTTGATAATGTTATTCCTTTAGCAATTGGTTATAAATCATTTCCTAGTTTTACACCTCTTAGTTCTAACGCATTAACAAATAATGCGACTGGATTATTTTCTAGTATTGGCGATGATGGAACAATTAACTATGCAGGAGATCAAGGCAAACTATATAGAATGTCTGGTCTGGCTTTTTCTGATGTATCAAAGTCTGGTGGCTATAATTCTAAAACAACAGAAGGCTCAAGAGATTTTTGGAGTTTTACACAATTTGGCGATAATATAATTTGTTCAAATGGTACTGATCCAATACAAAAACTTAACGAAAAAACTGATACTCTTTTTTCTGACTTAGTTACTTTTACTGTCAAATATTTAGGTATTGTTAGAGACTTTGTATTTAGTGGATATGTAACTGAGTATGAAGCAAAAAAAAGTTTTGACTCTAATACTATTTCTAGCAATGCTATAACCATTAGTAGTCATGGATATTTAACTGGCGATACAGTTGTTTATGATAAGAATGGTAATACAGCATTAACAAACCTTGTTGATAAACAAACTTATTATGTTGTAAAAATAGATGCTAACACTATAAAATTAGCAACAACAAATTTAAACGCAGTTACAACAACAGTTATTACTTTATCGGCAACTGGTGGATCACAAACACATAAATTAGAAAAAGCAGTTATTTATAACCAACGAGTTAAATGGTCTGGTATTAATGACAGCTCAACTTGGACTCCAAGTGGCGATACTCAGTCTGGTTTTCAAGATATCGTGGGATCACATGGCTCAGTTATGGCTATTGTTGGTGGTGAGAGTTATGCTGTTATATTTATGGAACGAGCAATTTACCGAATGGATTATGTTGGTACTCCATTAATATTTCAGTTCTCAAAAGTGGCAGACAATATAGGAGCTTTTATTCCTAAGAGTGTTGTGTCTTTTGGCTCAGAAATATTTTTCTTAGCCCAAGATGGTTTTTATAAATTATCTGGTGGAGATACACTTGCACCAATAGGTAATGGTAAAGTAGATGATTTTTTCTTTAATGATTTATCAAGTGATCTAGATGGTGTGTCTAGTGCTATTGATCCAAATAATAGTATTGCAGTCTGGTCTTATCGAGGAGCAGGTGCAGAAGGCACAAGCGATGTTAATAACAAATTATTAATTTATAATTATTCAGTCGATAAATGGTCAACTGGATCTGGCTTAGATATGCAATTTATATCTAGTGGATCACAAGAAGCATTTGATACATTAGAAAAATTAGATGTACTTGGTAATCTTGATGCTTTGCCTAAAACTTTAGACAGTTATTATTATTCTTCTGGCATTTATGGTTTAGCAGGATTTAATTCAGAAAAAAAGTTTGGTAAATTTCTTGGTGGAAGTTTATCTGCAACAATAGATACAACAGAGTTTCAAGGAGCAAAAGATTCTAGGAGTGCAATTACTAATGTTAGACCAATAGTAGATGCAAAAACTTCATCAGCAGTTACAGTTACAGTTACTCCTATCACTAGAAATACACAAGTTGAAAGTATCACAGTAGGTAGTCCAGTTTCTTTGCAAAGTAGTGGCGATTGTCCTATGCGATCATCAAGTAGATATCATAGACTTAGAGTAAAAACGACAGGTAATTTTTTAACAATGTCTGGGGTTGATGTGACATCAAAAGCAACAGGTAAAAGATAATGGCAACAAACCAATTTCTTAATGTACCTGTGTCAATGCCTAACCAAGCACAGCATTTACGATTAATTTCAAATACTGTAAACAATACACTTGATGGAAAGTTAAACTCTACAGGAGATGTAACTCTCCGAGCAAGTCAAACAACAACGACTTTAGTTGATGAAAGAATATCACTTAATTCAGTTATTATTCTTGAGCCAACAAATGCTAATTCTAATTCAGCAAAAACAAATTTATTTGTATCAGCTAAAACAAATGGATCAGCAACATTAACACATTCTTCTTCTAGTAACACAGATCAAATTTTTGGTTATGTGGTTATTGGATGATATTAAAAGTTCCAGAAAAAGATATACATATAATATGGAATGAAGTTAAGCCACTTATTAAAAAGGCTTTAGATGACTGCTACACAGCAGATGACATCTTAAAAGGATTAATAAATAACACTTTTCAACTGTTTATTAGTTGGAATAAAAAAGTGGAGTGTGCTGTTGTAACAGAAGTTGCACAGTATCCACAAAAAAAGATTTGTCGCTATTTCCTAGCAGGAGGTAACAACATGAATAATTGGCTTGAGCCAATACAACAAGAAATAGAAAAATTTGCCAAATACAATAACTGTCAAGCAATAGAGGTTGCAGGGCGAAAAGGATGGGCAAAAAAATTAAAAGGATATGAACAAAAAATATATTTATTTAGCAAGGAATTATAATGTCAAAAGGTAGTAGTCCAACAAATGTAACAACAACAACGAGTGCAGAGCCATCGGATTTTGTTAAACCTTATGTTACAGAAGCATTCGATCAAGCACAAAATTTATTTCAATCTGGTGTACCAAATTATTATCCAAATCAAACATATACAAATTTTGCACCAGAGACTACTGCAGCTTTACAATTAGCAACAAACAGAGCATTAAGTAATCCTCTTCTTGCATCTAGTCAGAGTGAAATAAATAAAATATTACAAGGTGATTATCTTGATCCAAGCACTAACCAATATTCACAAGCATTATATGATCAAATTGCCGGAGATGTAACATCTGGTGTGCAATCACAATTTTCTAAAGCAGGAAGATTAGGATCGGCAGCTAACCAAGAAGTGTTAGCAAGTGAGTTAGGTAAAGTAGGAACGCAAGTGTATGGCGATCAATATAACAGAGAACGAGATCGTATGGCTCAAGCAACACAAATTGCACCAAGTCTTGCAGCTATGGATTATCAAGACATACAAGCATTATCTGGTGTTGGTCAAACTAAAGAAGCAATGGATATGGCACAAATACAAGATGCTATGGCTCGTTTTGATTTTGAACAACAAAAACCATATTACAAATTACGAGAATATTTAGGATCAATAGGTGCTAATGTTCCAACAACTACATCTTCCACAAGACCAGTATTTAGAAACACAGGTGCAGGTTTACTTGGTGGTGCAATGCAAGGAGCTGAGTTAGCAGGAATGATACCTGGAATGGGTTCTGGTGTTGGTGCTATCGGTGGTGGCATACTTGGAGGATTCTTTTAATGGATAATAATTATTATAATACATTAAATAAAACAAGAGGTACAAAATTTTATGGTGGCAGATCTCCACAAGATGAAATTCTTTATGGTTTTGATTCAAGAACAAGTGCTGCAAATAAAACTCCTGTTCTTCAAGGATCTTTTATGCAGGGAGCAAAAAGATCAAATCCAAATTTTAGTGCATTAAATTATGCACCAATAGATGATAAATCTTATAGTGCTATTTATGGTTATAGTAGTGATCCAATAAAAAGAAATACTTTACTTACAACACCAAATAGCACAGGTAATAACAGACCAAATACATATGTTGATCCAAAAAATAGATTTTCAGCAGTAAGCAATAAAGGTGGATCAACTCCTCCACCTAATTTTAAAAATAATTTATTAAATTATGTTTTTTCACCAGAAGGCAAAGGTATGGCTCAAGGTCTTTTAGAGGCTAGTGGTTATTCAGACACTCCAATTAGTTTTGGTCAAGCACTTGCTATGGGAATGAAAAGAGGTAATGAAGCAAAAGCTAGTGCCTCTGCATCAGAATTAGCAACTAATAAATTTAACTATCAAAAAGAACAAGATATTTTAAACAGACAATTAGCATACGCACAAATTAAACCTGCATCTGTTCCGGCATTGCAACAAAACATTAGAGCAATGTTAGAAGGAAAAGGTTTAACACCTGGAACTTCAGAATACGATATTGCTTTTGCAGATGAGTTACAAAAATATTTAGCAAAAACAAATAGCACCAGTATTGATCTAAGCATGAAAGCTGAAAATAAAGGTACTGAACAAATGTTTATTAATGCAGCTAATAGAAATAATGCATCTTTTACAAAAATACAAACTACAGCAGGTTTAGCTTCTGATCAAAATATTAGTATTGATTCCATGATGAGAATTATGCGAAACATGAATGATTCTGATTTTGGTACTTTTGGAACTACAAAATTATATCTTAAACAATTTGCAAAACAATTAGGTTTAAATGATGAAGATATTTCAAGTCCAGAAGTATTTTATTCTCTAGCAGGTGATTTTGTTATGGGACAAATTGCTAAAACAAAAGGTGCAATTTCAAATAAAGAGATGGCATATTTTGAAATGATTTCTCCAGGTTTATCTCGTTCTAAACAAGGTAACATTTTACAACTACAATTAGCAAAAGAAGTAAATAAATTTCACATAGACTTAGAAGGTAAAAGAGCTGATTTTCAAATGTTGGCTGCAGAAAAAGGTTGGAATTCAATTCAAACTGAAGCTGAGTGGATTAAGGAATCTAAAAGATTATATGCAGATAACACTGTTATTGGAAATTTAGAAAAGAAAATGGAAAATAATATTATTAACCAAGCAAATGCAATGGCTAAAGAAAATAACATTCAGTTAGTATTTAATCCAAGTAGTGCAGAAGATAAAACACTTATCCAAAATCAAATACAATCTTATTATGACAAGACTGATAGTTCAAAAGTTATTGGTATGCAATTAGTGGGTTATACTGATGAGGGTTATTTAGAATACATGGTTGATCTTGGTGATGATCGTTATGAAAAAAGAACAATTAAAACAAACTTAGGAAAAGAATAATGGCTGAAAAAACAAGTGTAGGATCAGATATTGGAAAAAGTTTACCTTCTGGTTTATTAAAAGCAGGTGCAGGATTATTATCTTTTCCAGAAACAATTTGGAATTTAGCAGGTCAAGGTGGTGCAGCTATTGAAAGAAAATTAGGTGATGCAACTGGATTAAAAATACCTGGATTAATGGACTCTGATGCAAAATACGAAGATGTTAATATTCCTTTATTGCCTAGTTACGATCAAGCAAAAAATTTTTTAGGAAATATAAAAAACTCAGAAGGTGAATCTGTTATAAATTATGAGTCACAAACACTACCAGGAAAAATGGTTAACACAGCTGCCGAGTGGGGTTTAGGTGGTGGAGCTTTTACTAAGTTTCAAAAATTTCCAACTTTAATGGCTGCTGTTTCTGGTGCAACAGGAGAGGCTGTTGAAGGCACAGGAATAGTAGGAGAAGATCAAGCTTGGAAAGTTGGTTTGGCAGTAGATATTATTGGCAACATCACACATGGAATAATTAAACCTAATGATGCCAAAAGATTAAAAATGATTTTAGATGATCTTAAAGAAAATAATCAACTAGAAGAAGTACAAAGTATTATTAATGCAGCCAATGAAAAAGGCATTAAATTAACAGTACCAGAAGCTATTGCAGGAGTGACCGATGATACAGCTATTTTATCTTTAGCTGATAGTGTGTATGCAACATCTGGTGGTGGAACAATTATGGATAAATTTACTAAAAATAGATTTCCACAACTTAACGAAGCTAATAGAAATTTTTTAAATGAAAATTTTGATATTGTTGATGTTGATAAAATTGATCCAAAAATTGTTACGAATAATTTTGTTTCCACATTAATAAAAGGACAAGATGACATTCGAATTGCTATAAATAAAAAAGCAAGAGAATTAAAAAATGGTGGTTGGGCAAAGTTTGATGAAGGAACATTTAATTTTGAAGTGACTGCAGCTTACATGAAAAATCTGTCTAACAGAATTAAAAATGGTGATACTGCATCAAAAGGTTTAATCCAAGAAAATATACTAAATAAAATTACAACAAAAAATAAAACTGATTTAAGCATCACAAATTTAAAAACAATTTACGATGATGGCATGGATACTGTTAGTGATTTGTATGCTAATGGTCAACGATCAAAAGCATTTCAATTAGAATCTGAATTGAAATTAATTAGAACAGTTTTAGATAATAACCAATATTACAAAAGAGCAAGTGAGTTTACTGTAAAAGCTAATAAAAAACTTTCAGAAAAAATGGATGCTTTTACTATTGGTGGTCAAGTAAGCAAAATTCAAAATTTAGAAAACTCTATGAAAACCATTAGAAAGGTTTTATTTTCAGAAGATGTAAGTCCTTTAAATATTCAAAAGTTATCTAAAGAATTAAATGAAATAGATCCAAGTTTATTTCCAGAAGTATCTGGTATGTTGTTTTCTAAAAATTTTAGTAAATTATTAACTAAAGCTGATGATCCCATGATTGGAATGAAGTTTTATAATTTAATGATGGGTAAAAATTCAAAACTAACTGAACAATTAATTAAAGGAACTGCATCTGCTCAAGGTAAAAATATTGATGAGGCTTGGTTAGGTTTTCAAAAACTAATGACTATTTATAAGTCTACAGGATTTAAAACAACAAAAGGTTCTACAACTGCAGCTAGACAAGAACAATTTGCAGAATGGAAAAAATTAGGCATACCACTTGAAGGATTTGATATTACAAAACCATCTTCACTAATAGAAGGTTTTAAAAATTATTTATTTAACTCAAGAGCCGAAGATTTAGCAACAGCATTTACTGATCCTAATGGCATAGAAAAATTAATTAAGATTGCTAATGCAAGTAGATGGGGACAGATAAACGCTAATATGAATGCTTTGTTTGGTTTAATTCCAGAAGAAGTAAAAGAAGGTGAGCCGGAACACATAAAGCAA
>Ga0209337_1000573_pt1 | contig 29749 bp, 31 predicted proteins | sample LinPmetageLP53_FD_184044 | JGI IMG/M metagenome (GOLD analysis project Ga0209337, IMG submission 184044) | Marine viral communities from the Pacific Ocean - LP-53 (SPAdes) (version 2) | ecosystem: Environmental > Aquatic > Marine > Oceanic | place: Pacific Ocean | collected 2010-02-08 | reverse complement strand
AAATGTTCTTGCCTAGATCCACGCCCAAAACAGCAATGTTAGTGTTGTTCATGACAATCTCCTCATTTTGTACCTCAGCCCATAATGACAGCTTCGTTTGAGGCGGGCCATTCCATAAGCATGATCGCGGAAGGGGACGACGACGCATGAGATATCCTGCATCAGAGAAGCTCGAGATCATCAGGATCGTCGAGCAATCGCATCTGTCAGCGCGCAAGACGCTGGATAAGCTGGGCATCCCGCGCCGAACCTTTTACCGCTGGTATGATCGGTATCTGGAAGGCGGGCCGGAAGCGCTTGCGGACCGGCCATCACGCCCAAGCCGGGTGTGGAACCGTATCCAAAGAAGATACATGACCAGATCATCGATCGGGCATTGGAACGCAGCGAGCTCAGCCCACGCGAACTGGCGGTGACGTTCACCGATGAACAGCGCTACTTCGTGTCGGAAGCCACAGTTTACCGCCTGCTGAAGGCTCATGATCTGATCACCAGCCCCGCCTATGTCGTAATCAAGGCTGCTGATCGCTTCCATATTCAGACCACCCGGATCAACGAGATGTGGCAGACCGACTTCACCTACTCCAAGATCATTGGCTGGGGCTGGATGCACGGTGCTTGACGATTACTCGCGCTACATCATCGCCTGGAAGCTTTGCAGCACCATGCGCGCAGAGGATGTCACCGAGACGCTGGATATGGCATTGGAAGCATCGGGATGCGCGTCAGCGCATGTGAAGCACAAGCCGCGCCTGCTATCAGATAATGGCCCCAGCTATATTGCAGGCGAGCTGGCGGAATATATCGAAGCACTGAAGATGAGCCATGTGCGCGGCGCACCCTTCCATCCGCAGACACAGGGCAAGATCGAACGCTGGCACAAGACCTTGAAGAACCGCATCCTGCTGGAAAACTACTTCCTGCCAGGGGACCTAAAAGCCCAGATCGAGGCGTTCGTCGAGCATTACAATCACCAGCGCTATCACGAAAGCCTAGGTAACGTTACGCCTGCCGATGCCTACTTCGGCAGGGCACACGCCATCATGAAACAACGAGAAAGGATCAAAAAACAAACCATCGAACATCGGCGCTTGCAACACCGCAAGCTTGCCGCTTAATATCAACCAACCAGATGGAACCATGCTCCGTTAATTTACGCAGCCTTCAGTGCCAAATGTTCTGACGACGGACACCCAGAGCGACGTGGAACGGCGCATGGCGCCCATGCATGTCATTGGTGTGCAGGATTGTTATTGTTCGCTCCTTCGACCAGGCAGGAACGGATCCAACGAAAGCGAGCAGCGCGAAAGCCATGCATATCAGTCCTCTCGTCATGGCGTTGCCGATCGTCCGGTCAATATTATATCGATTCTCCGGCTTTCAGTCGGAAATTACCGCAAAGCCCTGCAATTGCAACGTGGCAAGGGTCGTCATCGCAGAAAGATCCACCGTAACTCCGGATGCCACAGCATCTGTTGCGACGTCCTGCCCATGCAACGCCTGGCTGCAAACATGCACCTGGGCGCCCGCCGAATTGAGCGCCGCGATCAGTGGCAGATTGGGATTGGCAACTTGGTACTTTTCCCGGTAGGCCGCGTCGGTCATAACCAGCGAAGTCGCGGAGCCATGGACGATGGCGACGATATTGCCCTTCACTGGTTGAATGTTGCGCGTAGCAAGAAGGTTCAGAAACCTGGCAACCTTCACAAGACTCGGGTTCGGCTGATCGGGCTCGCTCGCCGCCTTGGTGATGCCGAATACCACGCGATAGTTGATGGCCGGGTCCGGTTGATTGGCCGCATCCGGCGAGGGTGAAACGGCACCGTAGTCAGGCACGACGAGCCGGGGCGCATCCTGCGCGAAGACTGGGTACGGATTGGACAACCCGATGGCTAAGAGAAGAACAAGAAAGCGTTGCACCATTTGTATGTCCTTTTATTGAGTTGGTGGTTCAGTGGTTTAGTGGTTCAGTGGTTCGGTGGAACGCCATTTCTGGTGGCGAAAGATCGCCGCCGCTTGGGTGCCATTGAGATACAAAGCGAACGCCTTGGGTATGGTCCGCGGATTGGCTGACGCGCGTGGGCGCTATAGCCATGGATCGACAAAAAACACCGTCGCGTTCGATCGACACTTGGTCGGTGATGGCGGGGCTGGCGAATGTTGGCCCGCTAACGACTTTCATATCGATACCGGCCTGCCGTTTGAAAATCTCGACCGGCACCGGCATGGCCAGTGCCAGTGCGTCGGGACCGAAAACGAAGATTTTCGAGGAGTGGGGCTAGCAACCAGCATTATCGGTTGCTCTGTCGATCAACATATCTTGCCAGCTGCCAACTGTTTCACCCCATAAAGCGGCTACCTCAATTTTCTCGAAGTCATACAATTTCACGACCGACAACCTCTTTCGTTCGATTACACAATGGATGAAGGCCTCAATGGTTCGAAGAAGCATTCGCATGATCGACCAATATGGAGGAGGTCAGCACTTGTGGCAGTTCCACCGTGCGCCCTTTTGCATCGGAATAGAGATAGAACGGAATAGAGTTGCGTCCGTGCTTCTCGAGGAAGCGCGTGATCGCCGGATCCTGTCGCGTCCAGTCGCCGACCAGAGTCACGACCCCTATTTTGGCGAAGGCAGCGCGGGTCGCATCTGTGTCGATTGCGACCTGCTCGTTAACTTGGCAAATCAAGCACCAGTCGGCGGTAAAATCGAGGAAGACCGGAGTGCCGGCGGCGCGCAATTCAGTCAGACGTGCCTCGCTGAAAGACTCGCGAGATACTCCGTCGGACGTATGTTCGACCCGCGCTACGACTTGGCTTTCCGGTATGCCAATCATCAGCACGGAAATGACCGCCAGCGTTCCGGGAATGAGAGTCCACGCGCCTCGCAAGCCGCGCCGCTGCCGCAGGCCCATCCACCACAATGAAGCGGCTGCGATGAGCGCGGCGATCAATCCGATCGCCATGCCGTCGACTCCGGTCTGACGCCCCAATAGCCAAGCCAGCGCCAACGCGGTAACGAACATCGGAATGGCCAGAATTCTACGAAGCGTTTCCATCCAGATCCCTGGTTTGGGGAGCCGCCGCTGGAGCGGAGGGATATAGGCGAGCGCGAGAAAAGGGAGCGCCATGCCAAGCCCAAGCGCTGCAAAAACACCAAGTGCCACTGGGGCAGGCAGAACGAGCGCGGCGCCAAGCGCGCCAGCCATGAACGGACCGCTGCACGGCATCGCTATGACCGCGGCGAGCGCTCCCGTCGAAAACCCACCAAGCCATCCCTTTCGCTGTCCAGATCCGGAAGTCAGAAATGGCACCGGCACCTCGAACAAGCCGGCAAGATTGAGCGCGATCGCACTCGTAAGAACCAGAAGCACAAGGATGACGCCGGGCGACTGGAGCTGGAACGACCATCCGACTTCCAACCCGATGGCACGCAGGCCGAGCAGCAGCCCGCCTAGCGCAACGGCGGTAGAGATGGTTCCCGCGGCGTAGCCCAGTCCTTCGCGCCGCGCGGCCGCCGGGTCACCACCGCTTTTCGCTAGCGACAGGGCCTTCAGGCTGAGGATGGGAAATACACAGGGCATCAGATTCAGCAGCAATCCGCCGACCAGCGCGCCGAGCAAGGCGATGCGCAGTACATCGATCGATATCGAATTGGGCGCTGTCTGCTCGCCTTGCGGTGACGTCGTCAGAGGCACGGGTCCAGCCGCTGTGGGGAATTTTCCCGACTCATCCGGAACCACAGCCGGTACCGATTCGATGTCCGCTGAATGCTCGAGCTGGGAATCGTCGGCTGACGCGACCGTCCTGTCCGCTGTGGCCAAAACCGAATAAGCTGTGCTGCCGTCGCTGATTACGCCATTGAAAGTCTTCGACGGCGCATCGCCGGACGCCGACACCCGGATGCGGAGCATTGTCCCTTCACGGCTCACCGATTGCCTGGCACCGGCGACGAACCAGCCATCGCTCTCCGGATATAGTCGCGCAGCGGCCGGCTTGACGCCACTCGCACCACTGATTGTGTAGACCCAGTCACGACCGTCACGACTGTATCCCGCCTTGGCCGAATCCTTTGGCATTTCCTGCAGCGCAGCAGAGATCACGGGTCGACTATCGGCATTCCTCTGCCCGCTGCCGACTGTCAGTTCGGCTGCGAGCGAAGCGCGCTCCGGCACGCACAGCGTATCCGAACAAGCCAGCCAGTTGAGCGAAACGCGCACTGGCAGCTTGCTGCCCCGCATCATTTCTTCCGGCACGCGCATCCTTGCCAGCAGGGTAAAATCGCCCTCGTGGACATAACTGGTGATACCCTGCACATCGAGCAGGCTTGGCGCGGGATGGCGCAGCGAGGACAATGTTACTCGATCCGGCACTCGCCACATCGCCTCGACCGGAAGGCCGCTGTCACCGGGATTCGACCAATAGCCATGCCAGCCACGTTCGGTCCGCATGCGGATCGCGACGGTGGTGGTCGAACCAGGTTCGGGAAAGCGAGTCTCGAACACCATGGAGGGCTCGATATGTCGCTGGACTTGTCCAAGGGCTGGTTCGCCAGCGAGCGCCAGGCTGACAGCTGCCCAGGCGAGCAGGGCTGTCAGGATTCGGGATGAAGGCATGATCGAATACCTCAGCTTTCTTGCGGTTGTGCTTCGGGATGCTCTTTGTTGAACTTGCGAGCGAGCGCGACGCTCTTGACAAGACCAGCATGATCTATGGCTCCGGGCACCATATAGGGGCCGATCAGCAAGGCGGGTGTGCCCTGAAGCCCCATTTGTGCCGCTTGCGAAGCCGTACGCCCGATAACCGCATCGATATCGCCAGACCGTGATTCCAGATCGCGCTGGAGCTGCTCCCAGTCGAGACCCGCTTTGGCGGCACCCGCGCGTATTTTCGCAGAATTGAGCTTGCCTTGGGTTGTCATCAATGCGTCGTTGAAGGCCGCGTGCTTGCCCTGCCATTGCGATGCGACGGCGGCGCGCGCGGCCTCTTCGGAAGCGGCACCGAAAATCGGCCAGTCGCGGTAGACGATCCGGACCTTGCCGTCCTCGCGTACGAGGCGTTCGAGTTCCGGATGCACCTTGCGGCAGAAGGGGCATTGATAATCGGCATAGCTGATGATCGTCACATCAAAGCCGGCGGGTTCGTGTTTGGGTGCCAGGGGATCCTCAGCAATCGCGCGACGAGCGGCCATCGCAGCAGGACTTGCGGCAGCCTCTTCACCTGCTCCGGCGCCACGGGCCATCTCGGCCGGACTTTCATTGCCACCCGTCTGCATCGCGAAAAGCGTGCCTCCTGCGAGCAAAGCCGCGCCAGCGGTCATCAAAACCCATTTCTTCATTTCATCTCTCCTTCTAATTCGGCGATCCGACCCATCAAGGCGGCGCGGGAAATTTCCCCGACATGCGTTTCGACGACATCGCCCGAGGCATTCACAAACAGCGTCGTCGGCAGCGCAGCCGCGTCCAGGCGTGCAGATAATGCCGACTGCCGATCGAGCGCGATCGCGCTCGACTCGATATTGTTTGCCGCCAGATAGTCACGAACGATGTCCGGGCTTTCGCCCTGATTTACGAGCAGGACCGGCACGTTGGTCGCTTCTGCCTCTGCGACAAGCATCGGCAGTTCACGGCGACAGGGCGGGCACCAGGTGGCCCACAGATTGATCACCACAGGGCTGCCCGCGAGCGCCTCCGGGGCAATCGCCGAGCCATCCAGCCGGACGAGCGGGGGCAGATCCGGCAAAGGACGCGCTTCCGGTGCTAAGATGGCAGCACCGGCGAACCACGAAATCCCCAACAAAGCCAGGAGAGCGAGGGCGCGCATCGCTGCGGCTCGGGGGCGCATCCGCCAGCTAATCACTGCGGCAGCCGCAAGGAACCCGGCCCAGGCGACGAACCCGCCCTGCCAGAAAGCGAAGGCCGACCACCAGTCCTTCGCGAATGCATCCCGATGCACGATGACATAAGCGAGCCGCGCCGCGATAATCCCCGTAACCAACACCAAGCCCGTTACGCGTGTGACGCTGGTCTCACTACGTGTGGCCACCCAATCCATGGCGAAGACAAAGCCCGCGATCAGCACCACTGCCAGCAGTCGATCGGCGGCAAAGGCCACAGGGCCAAGTGTTACGATACCATCCATGGCGGTCTCTTCGTCCGCTTATCTTAAGCGAGTCTTACGCCGCTTAAGTTTGGTGTAAGGATCAAGATTGATGTAAGGACGCGCCGCCACAATATTTTCGATAGAGGCTGATTATGCGAATCCTGGTTGTGGAAGACGATAAAATACTCCGAGAGGGACTGGTCGAGGGACTGGCGATGGAGGGACATGCCGTGGATGCGGTCCTGGACTGCCAAGACGCACGCGCGGCCGCAAATGGATTTGCCTATGATGCAATCGTGCTCGATATCGGTCTGCCCGACGGTTCGGGTCTGGATCTTCTGCGCGATTGGCGGCGAAAGGGGCACAAAACACCGGTGCTGTTGTTGACGGCGCGCAACTTGGCCGAAGATAGAATCGCCGGACTCGATATCGGCGCGGACGATTATCTCGGGAAGCCTTTTGACCTCGGTGAGCTCGGAGCCCGGCTTCGCGCGCTCATTCGGCGCGACGACGGACGCGTGCAGCCGATCACCAGGATCGGCGCACTGACAATCGATCAATCGACGCGGTGTGTCACCTTCAGCGGCCAGGCGGTCGATCTGTCGCGCCGCGAGTTTGCAGTTCTCGAGGTACTTGCGCGGAGAACCGGGAACATCGTTTCGCGTAGCCAGATTGAAGACGCAATCTATGGCTGGCAGGAAGAAGTGGGCTCAAATGCGGTCGAGGTCCATATTCACAAGCTTCGTGGAAAGCTTGATGCGGAAACGATCGAGACGGTGCGGGGGGTCGGCTACCGGCTGCGCCGGACATGACTCAACGTACGCCATCGCTGCGGCTGCGTCTGTTCCTGCTGATCGCTGCGGCCACGACGCTGATCTGGTCTGCCGCTGCAGCCTGGACCGTGCTGAGCGCACGAAGCGACATTGAACGTGTTCTCGACAGGCGCTTGCGAGAGGCTGCAACCATGGTCGCTTCGCTCGGTTACGAGAATGCCGCTGTCGAAGCGACGATGCGTGTTGATTTGCCATCGCCCGCCGTGCTGCCTACTTACGAACGGCAATTGTCGTGCCAGATATGGTCGGTAAGCGGTGATCTGCTGGGGTTGTCGGGCGGAGCGCCTCGCCAACCGCTATCCGTGCGCGGAGAGGGCTTTTCCGAACGGATGATCGATGGGGTCGGCTGGCGGGTCTTTACTCATGTCTCGCCGGGAACGGGACTAAGGATCATGGTTGGCGATACCCTGGCGATGCGGCGTCAGCTAATCGCTGACCTGCTGGAAGGGCTGATCGTGCCCGCGCTGATCGGTCTCGGCGCTCTCGGCGTACTTCTGTGGATCGGGGTAGGACGTGGGTTGTCACCGGTGCGCCGCATCACTGCTGCCATCGCAAGTCGCCGACCCGAGGATCTGCGTATGCTCGATGTTGCGCCAGTACCGCGCGAACTTGCGCCTCTGACTGCCGAAATTGACAGTCTTTTTGTCCGGATAGAGAATCTTCGCAGCGGTGAGCGGCGCTTTTTGGCTAGCGCCGCGCACGAGATGCTGACCCCCCTTGCCGGCCTCAGAACCCATGCAGAGATCGCGCTGCGCAGTGACGACCGCGCTGTGCGCGACCGTGCCCTCAAGCGGATCCGGGTGTCGGTGGACCGGACAGCCCGGCTGGTGAGGCAGTTGCTCGATCTCTCTCGACAGGAGGCACAGCGCAAGTCAGGACCGGGCGCAGCATTGCTCGGCACGGCGTTCGATCTGGTTGCGCAGGAATTAGAACCAGTTCTCGCCAAGCGGGACGTGCGGCTGACGATAACGCACCAAGCGCGGGGTGCCTGCCTGCCACTCGACCCCGACAGCCTTTTCATAGCGCTGCGCAATCTGGTCGAGAATGCAGCCATCCATGGACCGCGCGAAGCCGTGGTTGCAATCGGAGCGTGTGAGGATGGCTTCTATGTCGAAGACCGGGGGAGCGGCATCGCGCCATTGGATATCGAGACCCTGCTCCAGCCATTCGCACGGTGCGCTGCTCACGGCACACCGGGTACCGGTCTCGGCTTGGCTATTGCGAAGTCCGCGCTCGCCCCGGACATGGCGCTCGCATTTCGCGAGGTGAATAGCGGATTTCGTGCTCTGGTCCTTTCCAAGAAATAGGTACTTGTTTCTTTTCTCATATATGGGAACGGGATATATTGAGATCGAATGAATCCCTAAATTCAAGCCCGACGTCCTGTGATGCACTATAAGCGACATCGACCTCATCGATTTTGGCAACGAGATATAGATGTTGAGGTTGTTTTGCCGCTTAGCGTACCATAGCGCGGCATCTTTGTCGCTAGGAAAGTTTTCGTTACTGAGAAGGCACGGTTTGGATCAAGCGCGCGGGTCAATCCGCTGCGCGATCCATTCATCGATTTCTCGCTCAAGCCAGGCAACAGCGTGACCGCCCAGCTGATAGGGTTTGGGGAATCGATCCTCGCTCATCCACCTGTAGATGGTTGAACGCCCAAGGCCGACACGGCTTTGAACTTCTGATAATCTCATGAGCCGCGCAGCCGGGGGCCGCTCCTGTACCTGTATCGATTGCTCAGGCATCGGCGCGGCTCTCCGAGCCTGAATATATATCGCCAAGCAATGCGTCTTTACGCTCTAGTTCTTCGATATGATCGGACAAAAGCCGCACCAGGCGCTGCGCCGTCCCTTTGGCCCAGCGCGGTTTTATGTCATGGATCTGATTTCCCAAGATGCGTTCAAGGGCGGTGGGTAGCTCGCAGAACAGCTCTTCAAAGAACAAAGCTATATCTGTGTGCAGCCAATCTGACGAACGCTCACCGCCAGCAACAAGAAACAATATAAGATGCGCATGGGGCGACGCTCCGGATGCCCGCATGATCCGAAGTGCTTCGGCCATGCTCGCTGAACGTTTGCCGTCTAATATCCGGCGCAGGGCATCTTTATGTATGCCTGCTGCCTTGCCAATGTCCGTGCGGGTCCGGCCGCTACTGCCCGTTGCGGCGAGCAACAACCCTGCCAGGTCGCCGCGTATCTTTTGTTCGGCGAGCATTTCCATTTCTACCATCGCTTCATATCCTTTCCTTTTTTGAAATTCGACTCAGCAAATAGGCCAAGAGGAAAACTGTAGGAAAACAAAAAGAACATATATGGAACAAATAGGAAGGGCCGAATCATCTCATATTGAGATTCGCGCAAACTGCGGCAGACAAATCGCAATAGCCCTCTTACCTAGCGCATATCGCGGTAATATGAGCGCAACCTGTCATCATGGCCGCGCAGATATTCGCATACGCAAGCCATTTTGTCGGTTTTCGCTTGGAAAACCTCCAAAATTGCAGGTCCCGTTTTCCTAAAGGCCAGATCTTATTCCAGAAAGAACATACAGCGAACGAACAGTCGCTGGCCGTTTAACATCTGGAGTATGCCATGACACAAACCTTGCCCAAGACCCGTAGCCGGATGGCCGACTATATCATTCCCGCAAGCGTCGCCATTGCCTTTGCGGGCGCTGCTTATGCAGGCGCTGATACCACTTTCGATCCTGCGCTCGCCAAATTTACAGATTTTCTCGAAGGCTCGGGCGGCAAGATCATCACCGTGCTCAGTCTCGCGGCTGGGCTGATCGGTCTTGCCTCGGGCCGGTTTTCGCTTGGCCAGATTGCTGTGCCGGTCGGCGTCGGCATCGGTGTCGGCACCGGCGTTCCGATCGTTACCTCGGTCGTCACCGCGGTCGTCTGAGCCAGCGAAGAACAGGAGGGCGGCAGATGGCTGACAGATATCTTATCCCCAAAAGGTTAGATGACCCTGAACTCATTGGTCTTTGGACGATTGATGAGTTTGCCGGGATACTCATTCCGTTTGCCTGGGGCATATTAGCCCAGCATGTCTTTATCGGCATCGCTCTTTCCTGCATCTCCTGGTTTGCTTTGCGGAAGGCAAAATCGGGCGGGAAAGCAGCGCGGCTAATTCATGCTGTCTATTGGTATCTTCCAGCCAGTTTTCTTGGCCTCAAAGCCACGCCGCCCTCCTGTCACCGTCTTCTGGTCGGGTGAGGAGATAGAGAATGCGCGCCCAGTTTGCCCACGAACAGGCCCAGTCCTATCTGCGTCAGCGCAACCGTCTTGCGGTGCTGGCAAGCGTCACCGGTCTTGCGGCAATCATCCTGTCCGGTTTTGCGATGACGAAAGCACGTGAGATCGTGCTAGTCCCTGTCACCGCGCAGCAAATGAGCGTGTCGAGCGCAAGCGTTTCAGCCGCCTATCTCGAACTTGTGACCCGCGACACCGCTCTGATGCTGCTCAACCGCTCGCCGCAAAGCCTCGACTATTGGATGGATGAAATTCTCAAAGTCGCCGATCCGGCTGCGCATGGCCGTCTCAAGGCCGAGCTGGTCAAAATTGTCGAAGAACAGCGCGGCTCGGATGTCAGCCAGTCATTCATCATCCGGGGGCTCACCGTCGATCCGGCTACCCTGGTCTCGACTGCGACCGGAACACTCAAGACCTTCGTCGGCGCGCAGGTGATTGCGAGCGAGAACCGCGCCTTTGAATTTCGCTGGTCGCAGCGCGGCCTGAGCCTCGCGCTCACCGGATTCCGCCGTCTCCCCCAAGATGAATCGAACAAGGACTGATCTGCATGAACCATTTTTCTTATCTTTCCACTGCTGCGCTCGCGGCCACCGGCCTTGGCCTGTTCAGCCTTGGCACCGTGCGCAGACCCGATACCGGCTTCAAGCCGCTGGGAATTGCAATCCTGGCATTTGCTCTGACCGCGGCGCCTGCCCATGCCGACCAGTTTGTCGAGGCTGCGGACAACGCCCAGATTGATTGCCTGCTCTCGCGCGGCGAGCTCACCCGCATTGCGCTGGTCGATGACGGCTTTGCCAACGTGTCCAAAATGGCGAGCGGCTATCCCTATAATGATTTCAGCGTCACCCATGAGCCGGTGCGCGGCGATATCTATATCTCGGTTCCACTCCAATATGCCTCGGACAAGGTCAGCTTCTTTGCGACCTCGAAGGCAGGCTATGTTTATAAATTTGCCTGCCGCGCAGAAATGGCGGGTGCAAGCCAGATATTTATCAGCAATCCCGCGCTTGCGAAAAGCGAAGCCAGAGACTGGGAAGAAGAAACAGGGCCTGAGACCGCTACGATCCGGCTCATCGAGGCAATGGCGACAGACGCCGTTCTGCCCGGCTTTACCGCCATGCAGAAAATCGGCCGTCTCAAAGTTACCGACGGCCTCGAAGTCCAGCTGATCGCGCAATATGACGGCGCGCAGCTGTCCGGCCAGCATTTCCTGATCCGCAACAAAAGCGCGCAGACGCTCGATCTCACAACCGAGCGCGATGCGCCTGCAGGCGCCCGCGCCTTTGCCTATGGAGCGGACACGCTTGGTCCCCGCCAGAGCGCCAGCGCCTTCCTTGTCTTTGCCAAAGGAGGCATCAACTGATGGACAAGCAGCCAGAAAATCAGGCAGCTGAAGCGCCGCCGGAAGCTCAGCGTCAAAATGCCCGCCGCAGTCTCAACCACCAAATTGCACAGCGCCAGAAACTGCTGCTCGGCGGTATCGGCGCGCTTGCTCTGATCGGTGGCAGCTGGGTCATATTTGGCGGCGATACGGGCGATAGCGACAATGAAGGCGCAGTGACCATCGATACCGGTGGTCTCGTCAACCGCGATCTTGCTAGCCGCGAATTCGTAGCGAGCTATGGCAATCGGCTCGACGCGCTGGCGCGCGAACAAAAATCGCTCAAGGACGCACAATTGCCGCGCCCGGCCATCGAACAGGAGCTCAATGCACTGCGCCAGGAAAACGCGCAGATGCGCAGCGACGGCCAGGCCGCGATCGATGCCATTTCAGCGGAAAATGCATCGCTCAAAAGCGAACTCCAAAAAACAGTAGCTGCGCCTCCGGTTTTACCGCCGCAGCCCGGCTTTGGTCCCGGTAGCGCCGGAACGAGAACAACCGCTCCTGGAACACCGGGCGCGCAAGTCCTCGCTCCTGAGGACGACAGCAAGGTAAGTCTGCTCAGCTTTTCAGACCGCGCGCCCACTAAAGAAAGCAAAACAGCAACGAACACGCCCATCTCGCCGCTGCTGCTCGAAGACAGCCCGGAATATCTGCCGCCCAACAGCTATGCCCCGGCGCGCGTCATTGTCGGTGTCGATGCATCCACCGGCGTTGCCAGCCAGAGCGATCCGCTTCCGGTGGTGCTGCGTATCACCGGTCCCGCCCGCTCGGTGATGAGAAGGGGTAAGCTGCTCACCACCGACATAACCGGATGCCTTGTCAACGGCGCCGCGCGCGGCGATCTTTCAGCAGAGAAGGTCTATGTCAAACTGGCGCGAATGACCTGCGCGCAGCCGGGCGGCCGCTATGCGGTAAGCGAGGTCAAAGGCTTTATCAGCTTTGCCGGAAAATCGGGCGTGCGCGGACGTATCGTCAGCCGCGAGGGCAGTCTTGTCAGCCAGGCTCTGCTGGCCGGTATTGTCGGCGGGTTCGGGCGCGGTTTTTCGGCCAATGCCAATGGCATTTTTGCCGGCAATATTGGCGAGGATGGCAAGCGCAGCAGCTTGTCGGGCGCCGACATTATCACCGGCGGCCTCGGCCAGGGCGCGGGCGATGCCGCCGATACCGTATCCAAATATCTCATCGAGAGAGCGGAACAATATCAACCCGTCGTCGAGATGCCGACCGGCATTGCGGTCGAGATCGTCTTTCTCGACGGCGTCCATGTAAGGAGCACAAAGAAATGAACAATACAGATTTTACTACCCAAAAACGATGCCTGAAGACCACGGCATTGGCAGCCATACTTGCTGTTGCCAGCGCGGGACTCGTCACCGCCTCGGCCATCGCAGCGGTCACCGGCGTGAACGGGTTTACTGATAGCGGAAAAAGCCAGGTTATCGACGCGCTCAAATTGCGGCTTCCCAAAACGCCCATCACCAGCCTTGGCTGCGAGGGCTTTGGCGGACTATGTGAAGTGGTGTCTGACAAGGCGCTCTTCTATATTGATGAGCGCGCGCGATATCTGTTTGTCGGACGTCTGTACGATATGGAAACGCGCGCTGATCTGACGGCCGCCAAACTACTGGCGATCAATCCCGATATGCTGGCGGCAGGCGCGTCTTTCGCGAGCCGACAAGCTGGTCTGCAAAAACAACCATCAAACACAGCGCCGCAAAAGGTCAATCTTGAAGGTCTGCCCAAAAATGGAGCGGTACTCTGGGGCAATACCAATGGTCCCAAGATCATCGTCTTCTCGGATTTCCAGTGCAGCTATTGCAAGCGACTTACCGAAGAACTGAAAAAGGCGCGAGCCCAGGTCGAAGAACGGCCGATTTCAATCTTCGGCGAACAGAGCCGGGCGATTTCCGAAAGCGTGATCTGCGCTGCTAACAAGGCGGCAGCCCTCCACCGCGCTTATGCCGGAGGGCAAAAGGATGGACGCACCTCCTGCGATACCAGCGGTCTTGATGCCAATGAAGAATTTGCGCGTAGACATGAATTTTCCGGAACACCGGTGATGGTCCGCGCATCTGATGGCACCGTTCTGCAAGGCTATCGCAGCGCTTCAGAAATACGGGCGTTTCTAAGCGCATCCGTAGCACAAGGAGGAGCGCGCTGATGGCCAAGCCTCTCACCTATTCGGCGCTCGCATCAGCGATACTTGTGCTCAGCGGCTGCGCCAGTCTTGGCGGCAATATCAGCGGCAGCTTTGATTGCCGCGCGCCCGGCGGAACCTGCGCGCCAACTGCGGTGATTGATGCCGAGGCGACCGGGGAAGATGTTTCACCACTGGCAGCCCCGCCAGTAACTGCCATGACTTCTGGCCCCACGGGCCGGATGCTCAGGGTCGTACTCGCAGCTTACCGGGATGCTGAAGGCCGGATGCACGAAGCGCGCGTGGTCCATGTCGCGCTGCCGGAGGCAGCCAGCGCCAAATATCAGGCTCCCAGAAGCCCTGCCGATATTGGCGCCGATATTGGCAAAGCGATGGCGCGCGGCATTGGCAGCCACGAAGGCCAAAGTCTGAGGCACAGCAAGCACGAGCATTCCAACGAAGCTCCTGTTCCCAATCCTTTTCCCTTGCCGGACGCGCTGGTTTCCCCCTCACCAGTGCCAATGGCAGATCCCGGTGTCCTCCCGCCGGGACCAGAGGGGTTCGGCGTGATTGCTCCCCTGCATGACCGGACCCCTCAACTTATTCGCCCGCAAAACAGCGATATGTCCGAAGCGGAATTGCAGCCATGACCCTGTCACTCGCAAAAGCGCGAAACGCGCTCCTGACCGGGTTGTTTTCTGATACGGCCAGCCCCGATGCGCCGCGGCCGCATCTCGCTATAGATATGCTCTCGGACTGGCTCCCCTACCGAGCGTTCGACGAAGGAACGCGGCTCTATTGCAATGCGCGGTCCAAAGGCTTCATCCTTGACGTGACGCCGCTCATCGGCGCGGACGAACGCAGCGGCGAGATATTGGCGCAATTCTTCTCAGAAGGCATGCCGCAAGGCAGCAGTCTGCAAATCCTCAATTTTTCTTCCCCAAGAATAGCCCATATTGTCGGGCCCTGGTTTGCCCGCCGCTATGAGCAGGGCGGCATCTATGAAGCGATCGCCCGCGCGCGCACTGACCGGCTTTATGATCTTGTCTGGAAATCCGGCTCGGCGCACGCGCCTTTTCATGCCCGCGCGACCCGGCTGGTGATATCTCTGGGCGTACCAATACCGGGCAGCACCGGGGACAGCGAGCTCGCCCAGTGCCGCGAAGGGCTGATCGGCATGCTGCAATCCTTGGGACTTGGCGCGCGCGAAATGGAACCAGCAGAGCTTCTGGGCCTCATTGATGATCTGACCTCACCCACCAGTGCGCGCGACGCAGAGCCTTCCAGCTGGAATCCGCTCGACCCTATTGCTGACCAGGCGATCCGCCGCGATATTGAACTCGAGGTTGAAGATGACCGGCTAATCTTGCGGACCGAGAGATTTAGAAATCTTGGCCGCGATCCCCAAGGCAATCCCCAGATTGGCGAGGTATATCCCGACCATTTTGATCTGCGCCATTATGGGGTCCGCGCCATGCCCGAACGCTGGAGCCCATGGGAATGCGCGCGGCTCATCGGTGATATGTTCACCGACAAGCTGCGCTTTCCCTGTCCAGTAGCTACGATGCTTTGCCTGCAATATCCCGATCAGGAAGCGGCCTCGGCCAAAGCAGGCTATAAATTCATGCGCACAACCAGCCTCAGCCAGTCGAAGAGCGCGCGCTTTTTGCCGCGTCTTGCCGAGCAGTCTGCCGAATGGAGCCATGTGCAAGCAGAATTGCAGGCGGGAAAAAGACTGGTCAAACTTTTCTATGGCCTCACCAGCTATTCGCCGATCGGCCAGGGCGATGCGCATGAGCGCACGGTCAAGGCGGTCTACAAAGCCGCCGGCTGGGATCTGACCGACGAGCGCTTTCTCCAATTACAGGGCCTGATCGCATCCTTCCCGTTAAGCTTGGCGGATGGGCTTGGCGATGACATGCAGCGGCTCAAGCGGTTCCGGACCATGCTCTCGACAACGGCCGCGCATATTGCGCCGATGCAGGGCGAGTTTCTGGGCGGCAATATCCCGCATTTGCTGCTGGTCGGCCGGCGCGGTCAGCCGTTCTGGTGGTCGCCGTTTGAAAATGACGCAGGCAACCATAATATCGCGATCTGCGGCAAATCGGGATCGGGAAAATCGGTGCTGCTGCAGGAACTGTGCGCAGCCCTGCGCGGCGCAGGCGCAAAAGTGGTGGTGATTGATGATGGCCGCTCGTTTGAGCATTCGGTCAAATTGCAGGGCGGCCGCTTTGTCGAGTTTACCCTCAAATCAGGTTTTTCGCTCAATCCCTTTTCGATGGTCGATGATGCCCGGGCGGTGGATGATGAGGATTACCGCCTCGACTGTTTTGCAATGATCAAGGCGATCATCGCGCAGATGGCGCGGCACAGCGAAGCGCCGAGCGATGTCGAGCGAGGACTGATCGATCAGGCGGTGACCAAAGTCTGGGAAAGTCTTGGCAGCGGGGCGAGCATTGATGATGTCGCCCGCGCGCTCATTGCGACAGCAAACCCGATTGCCGAAAATCTCGCTCTATCGATTGCGCCTTATTTGGAAGGCGGAAGCTATGGCGGCTTTTTCACCGGGCCTGCCAGCTTTGCGCTTGACGATGACTTCACCGTTTTTGAAATGTCGGATCTCGCAAGCCGTGAAGACTTAAGGAGCGTCGTTCTCTCAGCCATCATGTTCATGACCAGCCAGGCGATGACGCGGGGCGCGCGCAACACCAAAAAAATGCTGCTGATTGATGAGGCCTGGAGCATGCTGCGCGGCGGTTCGATGGGCGAATTTGTCGAGACCTATGCGCGTACGGCGCGCAAATATGGCGGGGCGCTGGCAACCGCAACCCAGTCACTCAATGATTATTATAAATCGGATGGCGCGCGCGCAGCGCTCGAAAATAGCGACTGGATGCTGGTCCTGCATCAGAAAGCCGAGACGATAGCCGATTTTCGCAAGAATGACCGGCTGGATATGGATGACCGGACCGAAACATTGATCCGCAGCCTCAAACGCTCGGGCACCGAATATAGCGAAGTCTTTATCAAGGGTCCGGACACGCAGGCGATCGGCCGCCTCGTGCTCGATCCCTTTTCAGCCACGGTCTATTCCTCCTCGCCCGATGTCTATGCGGCAATCGAACAGGCACAGACGAACGGCCAGAGCCTGGCCGACGCTATTGCCCAGGTCGCAGGCCAGATTGCTGCGCAGGGAGCAGCATGATGCATTCCGCCTTGCAAACACCCGTCACCCCGCAGGTCAGCAGGAAGCCAAAGACAAGAGCCAGCGCAGCATCGTCCACCCCGATAAAAGAGCTGCTGCAGGGAAGCTGCTTCCTCTTTCTGGAAAGCGCACGCCTGGCCGTCTCGACCATTCTGATCGTCTTGGGACTGCCGCTGTTTGTCTTTCTGTTTCTGGTGGGATGGGATTTGGGGCTGCTCTTCACCCAGCTTGGCAATCTGGCGGCGCATTATCACAGCGCGGAACCCGGCCAGCGATTGCTGTTTTCTGCAGATCTCAAAGCCGCCTTCATCGCAGCTACGGGCGCGCTGCTTCTGGTCCGCATGCCGCGCTTTTTCCGAACGCTTGACGAAGCCTTTCCTGAAAAAAGTGAAGGAGAACGCGGCAAATGACCAATCAAACGGAAATATCCCAAAGGAAATCTTTTTTGCCGCGGCTTTTCCTTCTGCTCGGCTGCATCATGCTCCTGCTCTGGGCCGGATGGGTGAGCCGCATGATATTGCAGCCACAAAAACCAGGGATCGTCACCGTCCGGCTTGCCGAAACGATGGGGAAATTTGTCGAAGCAGAGGCGCGCGGCTCAGGAGATCCGGAAACAGCCAAAGCCAATATTGGAGTCTTCCTCGATGCCAGCGAGAAGGCTGTTCAGGATATGGGCCAAGGTGGCCGGATCATCCTGGTCGCTGAAGCTGTGCTCGCAGGAGACGCGCCCGATGCAACGCCTGAGCTCGAACGCCGGATTGCCGCGCGCCTCAAAGCAGGAGACGGCAGATGACAATCAAGTTCTTATCCACAAAAGCGCACGGACGCATCAAGCGCATCGCTATTTTAACCGCGCTCGTCTCCTTGCCCTTTACTGTGCAGCCATTCGAAGACTTTCGCCAAAGTCATGCCTTTTTGCTCAATGCCAGCCCAAGCCTGCCAAACTGGGCCTTCTGGCTCGACAGGCACGCGCCGATCAAACGCGGCGGGCTGATCTTTTTCGAACCAAGGCCGTCCAGAATTCTGAGCGCCCAGTTTGGCAGCAAGCCACAGCTCTTTGGTAAATATGTACTCGGCATGCCTGGCGATATTGTGACCCACAAGGGTAGGGACGTATTGATCAACGGAAAATTCGTTGCCCGAACAAAATCTGAAACCCGCCTGGGTCAGAAGCTTACCAAAGGGCCTGCAGGAGCAATCCCTGATGGCTGCTATTATGCCGGAAGCACTCATAAAGATGGCTTTGATAGCCGCTACGCTGACATTGGCTTGGTCTGCGGCGACCAGATATTGGGCAGCGGGAGGGCCATATTGTGAAGTCAGCTGCTGCCATCATCGCTGCAATCATAATATGCGTGACGCAAGCGCAGGCCCGGGATTACGGCCAGCAAGGATCGGTCTTTCCGGTGATCGAGCGCGATCTGCTCGAACAGATCCAGACGCGTCTACTCTCAATGCAAAAGAGCGGAGAGATGGACCGGCGCAATGCCGAACTTAAGCGTCGCACATTGGCGAGGGTAGAACGACCCGAAGCGGTAACGGGTCTCGCAAACGCCCGGAGGGGCCGAAGCTGGCAGTTTGATCCGACCATCATACTGGCCGAGGACATATTAGGCGCCAATGGCGAACGCATTTGGACGCGCGGCGCGCGGGTCAATCCGCTGGACAGCGTAAAACTCAGATCACCACTGCTCTTTCTTGATGGTGATAATCCAGCGCAGCTTAAATGGGCGCTCGGGCAAAAAGACAATGCCAAGCTGGTTCTGACCAAGGGTGCGCCGCTGGCATTGATGCGCGCGGAGCAACGGCGCTTTTACTTTGACCAGGGAGGCAAGCTCGTCCGGCATTTTGGCATCAAAGCGCTGCCAGCGCGCGTGCGCCAGAACGGAAGGCTTCTCGAAATCAGCGAGATCGCGCTCTTGCCCGATCGGAGGCCAGCACCATGATGAAAGGCATAGGCTTATATCGCAAAATTGCTTGTCTGCTGGCGATGCTGATGATGGTCAGCCTCACAAGTCCAGCCCGTGCGGATGCGGGTCCTGGCAAATGCACCGGCAGCTTCGTCAATCCCATCACCGATATCTGCTGGTCCTGCCTGTTTCCTATCTCGGTTGGCGGCCTCAAAATATGGCCGTCAAACAGGCCTGATCCCAAAAACCCCGCCAGTCCGCTGTGTTTGTGCGGTATTCGTCCCGGCATCGCCATGGGATTTTGGGAGCCGGTGCGCCTGGCCGATGTCTCAATGAAGCCCTGGTGTTTTGTCAATCTGGGCGGGGCCAAGCTCGATCCCGGCTTTGACATCGGCTACCGGTCAATCTCCGGACCATCGGCGGTTGGCGGTGCGAGCCAATATTATTCAAGCTGGCATGTTCACTGGTATGCCTATCCGCTGATCTACTGGATGGAAATTGTTGCCGATTTCCTCTGCCTTGAGCCCGGGTCGATCGACATATTATACATCAGCGAGATTGATCCACTGTGGCAAGATAGCGAACTCACCGCGATCATCAACCCGGAAGCCGTCCTGTTTGCCAATCCGCTGGCGCTCGCGGCCTGCGCCGCCGATTGCGTCGCCGCCACCGCCAATCTGCCACGCGATGAGCTTTTCTGGTGCGCTGGCTGTCAGGGTTCGATGTACCCGATGAACGGCAATGTGTCGGCTTCCATTGGCCATGTCCAGGCCTCGCGGCTCGTGCTGTCCCGCTTTGCCTATAAGCTTCACCGAGAACTGGTGGCCTGGGGCACGATGGGCAGCAAGGCTCTGTGCGGCAAATATCTGATGCCGGTGATGCGCAAGCAGCAATATCGCTTCCAGATTACCAATCCCAATCCTGCGACCAAGGGCCGCTTTGCCTGTCCGCCGATTGGCACCTCGACCACTTTTCAATCTGCCGGTCAGGTCATCCCCGCCATTGGCGAAGACATGGGCTATCTCGTCTGGCGCAAACGGAACTGCTGCGCGCTATGAAAAAACTGTTGCCCACTTTAGGCCTTCTGACTCTGGCCATCGGCGGCATCGCCCTTGCGCAACAGCAGACCGGTGAAAGCCTTGATATCGAAGCCATCAGGGAAAATGCGAAGCGCCATGCAGAGGAAGCCGAGGCGCTGGCTGCCAATGTCCGTGAGCGGGCGCAGCAAGTTGCGCCAGAAGCCCGAACGCTCCAGAACGAAGCGCGGCAATATGCAGACAGTTACAGGCAAAGTTTCGAAACTGTGCCAGCTCGAAAAGATGTTCCATTCGATTTTGATACGATGATCCGTGATCATGCAGAAGCGGAACAGGCGGCCTTCCAAGGAACACCGCGGTTCATCGCCTTTGCCAGCCTGTCGATGCCGGCGGCAAGTTTGAAGGCGCTATTGCGGGATATGAGTGATGCAGGCGGCGTTGTCGTGCTGCGCGGTTTCCCTGAGGGCAATGCGGCCACATTCAAGGCGCGCCTGGCTGCGCTCTGGGAAAGCGGAGAAGCGGCGGACGGTCTGGGTATCGACCCGCGCCTGTTTCGCGCATTTAATGTCACGGCCGCGCCGACGTTCGTAATGGCCTCGTCTGATTTCGAGCCTTGTGACGGCTTTGACTGCACCAGCATCGTCCCGCCCTTTGACCGCATGACGGGAAATGTTTCGGTTGCCCATGTTCTGGAACGCTTTGCTGGCGGGGGCGGCCCCGGTGCTCAGCTAGCAGGCCTACATCTCAAACGCCTGCAAGCAGGAATGCGGCCATGACATTAAGATATCTTCCCGCTTCCATTACCACCTTCCTTGGCTGCATCGCGCTTACCGCATTGTCGCATGCCCAAACGCAGGACAGCGCACGCGCCGATGGCAAGGCTTTTGGTCAGTCGCAGATTGAAAAAGCAAAAACGGCGGCGTCCACGAACCCTGATGCGGACCGCATTCCCAATTTTGATGCAGACAAGGCAAGCGCGCTTTCCGATCTGGCCGGGCAGCCTGAACGGATTGAGGCGGAGGCGCGCACCGCCGCTCGGAGCCATGGCGGACTTCAGACGATCGAAGACAGCGTCCGGCGGCGCGCGCGCTTCACGCCAGCTGAGATCGAACAGGTCATTGCCCGAGCCGGCGCAATCAATGAAACACCGCTTGAATATACCAGCGGCATGGCGATCGGCGGCGAGAAAGGCACCTGTGTTCCGCTGCCACCGGGCAGCGGGACGGCGGGCAGCTATTTTGCGACCTGCAACACTGGCACGATCATTGAGCAAGGCAGCGGTATGTGCAGCGTCACGCTATTAGCCCAAATAGAACAGCAACCCCGCTATCACTATCTCTGTCACGCGATAAGCACCTATGGTTTTGGCGGTGCTCCTTCGTGCGATATTTTCAAAGCGGATAGATGTCAGGCTACGGGATCGCGACCCGGGCCCTGCCTGCAATGGGGAGGCAATCGAGAACAGGGGCGTTACTGTGTCGAGCCAGGCGAACCTTATGTCGAAATGACCTGTTCTTCATCAGTTGTGGGCGAGACTCCGTACCTGGTCACCTCGGAAAATATCGTCATTACCAGGCGCGATGAGAGCCAGTGCCAAAGCTGGAGTGATGAAGCCGATTGCAGTCAAATATCCGAGACATGTACCGATGAGGCTCCACAAACCCGGATCGTAGACGGCGTTGCTGTCACCCAAAGCTGCTGGGAATGGGAGCGACGCTACCAATGTGTTCGCCGGAGCGCTGGCAATGACTGCAGCGAGATTGAAGCGAGGCCAGATTGCCGCTTTGTGCGCGAGGACTGCATCAGCGAAGATACGCCCTGTTCAACGTTCGAGCACGTGTATGAGTGCCCGATCCCCGGCGGTGAGAGCACGGTCACGCAATATGTCTGCGACGGTGATGTTTATTGCATCGACGGATCCTGCGAAACGATTGAGCGCACGGCGAATGACGAATTCAAAGATGCAGCCACGGCGCTGCATGCCATGAATGAGGCGCGCGGGCAATTTGATCCCGAGACGCTGACCTTGTTCAAAGGCAGCCGCGAAACCTGCTCCTCGAAAGTTTTTGGCGTGCTTAACTGCTGCAAGGGCAAGGGTTTTCCGCTGATCCCCGGCGTCAGTCTGCTGGTCGCGCTGGGCTGTGACCGCGAAGAAGTCCTGCTCCATGAACGCGATGCGCAGGGCCTGTGCGCCTATGTCGGCACCTATTGTTCAAGCAAGTTTCTTGGGGTCTGCACCACCAAGCGCAAGGCTTATTGCTGCTTTGAATCGAAGCTGTCGCGGATCCTGCAAGAGCAAGGCCGCAAGCAGCTTCCCAAGCCCTGGGCCAAAGCCAAGGAAGAACAATGCGCAGGGTTCACGCTCGATGAATTTGCCCGGCTCGATCTCAGCCAAATGGATTTTAGCGAAGTCTATGCCGAGTTTACCGAAGCTGCGCGCCTTCCCGATGAACTGGAGACCAGCGCGCTTATCCAGCAGAAGATCAGCGACTATTATGAGCGGAGCGGTCCATGAAACAGCGTGTTTCTCGTCCCAGTCGGCAACAGTATCTCTATGCGCTGGCTGTCTTCATACTTATGCTTTGTGCGCTCCTCGAGGGGGTCGCCAGTCCTGCCATTGCGCAGGAAACAAAGAACAACCCGGCAGATGCGCTTTACTGCCAGGAACGGCGACTGGGATATTATTTTTACTGTGTCCGGCCAAAGGTAGAAGCTCCTGGTCCGTCAGAGCAAGCACATGCTGCCGTAACCGCGACCGAGCAGCTCGATGCAATCACAAAATCGCTACGCGAACTCAAAGCCAAAGCCATTATCGAACCGACACCAGCCAATGTGACGGCCTATATCCGCTTCCAGCGCGAGCAGCTCGACCGCGCTTCGCTGTTCTCTGATGTCTGGCAGCGGGCAATCTGGCAGGATCCGGGTCTCGATTATACGCTGGAACGACCGGTTTCGACGCTCGCCAAAAGGCAATGGCAGGACAGCCGCCAGCAGAGCCGCGATGCAGTTATGGAGCGCCTGTCATCACGCTACGGGCTGTTCTACTTTTTTGCCCAAAGCTGCGGTGCCTGCGAAGTGATGAGCCCGATTGTCAAATCAGTAGCCGCCCGCTGGAATATAACCATACGCGCCATATCCACCGACGGCGGCCCATCGCGGCATTTCCCGGGTTATAAAGTCGAGACCAGCGAGCGAACGCGCATGGGCCTCGAGGCCAAAATTACCCCGGCGCTGGTGCTGTGGGACAGCCTGACCAAGCGGCCCATCCCGATCGGTTACGGCGTCCTGTCTGCCGATGAACTGCAGGACCGTATCTATCTTCTCACTTCGAAGGAAGCCGGACATGATTATTAAGCTATCCAAAATCGCGGGCTTTTTGGCGGCGCTCAATCTTGCCGTCAGCCCGGTAGCGGCCAATGTCGGTGACAGCATGGACCGTTTCATGGATGATATGGGCGGCGCGGCCAACGTGACCGGGCCGACGGCGTTCCAGGGCCAGTCGGCAGGCTATTACAGCCTCGGCAATGTCTGGACGCGCTTTCCCCAGAAAACCACTAATATCGCCAATCTCCAGCTGCCGCGCGCACGTGCTGGCTGCGGCGGCATTGATATATTTGCAGGCAGCTTCTCTTTCATCAATGCCAGTGAAATTGTCGCGACGCTCAAAGCCGTGGCCAATAATGCCGTGGGCTTTGCCTTCAGCCTCGCCATCGACACAGTCTGTCCCGAATGCTCGAAAATCATGCAGGAGTTTTCCCAAAAAGCCCAGCTGATGAACAATCTCAATATCAACAGCTGCGAGATGGCGCAGGGGCTGGTGGGCGGTGTCTGGCCCAAAGGCGATCTCGCCGACAAGGCGATCTGCGAAGCCATTGGTAATTCAGAAGGCATATTTACCGACTATGCCGCGGCCAAACATGGCTGCGGCACGAGAGGCCAGAGGAGCGCGACCAATGCGAGCGCGGGCGCGGACTATGACGACGTCAATCCCGGCGTGGCGCGCAATTACACGTGGCATATTTTGAAGAAATCGGCCTTCTTCAATCCGAACGGAACATTTGACCGCGAGCTAGCCGAATATGCAATGACGCTGATTGGCACGGTCATCTATGTACCGCCCAAAGACGATAGCCCCGGCAAATTCACGCCCTTCGGCGGCGATGCTTCCTCAAGCCTGGTCACTGCTTTGCTCGACGGAACGCAGGGCCAGACGATCAAGGTTTTTGACTGCGACGAAGCCGATCAATGCCTCAATCCGACATTCCGCAATATGAGCCTCGCTACCTCCAAGGCAATCCGGCCGCGCGTGGCCGCGATGATCGGCAACATGGTTGATGCGATCCGCAGCGACAGCGCGATTGACGATGCGGAAAAGGAACTTCTGCAGGTCGCCTCGGTGCCGCTTTATAAGATCCTCACCGTGCAGGCCGCTTATGGCCGCGGCATGCCCACCGACGATCGCGAGACGCTCGCAGAAATTGCCAGCATTGATCTTCTTTATGCCATATTGGAACGGATCGTATCAGAATCGGGCCGCTCGATGGCCAGTTTCATCGCCGCTGATGAAGCCAAGCTCAGCCTGTGGCGCGGCCAGCTTGCCGATGTCCGCGCTGGCCTTGCGCAGCGGCAAGCGACGGGTCAGGCGAAAGTCTCAACCATCATGCAGATCATTGAGAAGACCGCGATGATCGAGAATCTGCTCGCGGCTTCAATGTCGCCCTCGATGGCAGCAGCGCTGGACTGGTCGCGCGGCGTTCAGACCCGCAGCCTCGTTCCGTGATAGGAGAGTAGCCAGACATGCTCGAGATTTTTACGGTCGGCAGCGGCGAATATATCGTCAATGTCCTCAATGCAGTTGCGAGCTGGACCGGCGCGGGCGGCTATAAGAGCCTGATCCAGGTCACCATGGTGATGGGTCTTGCATTGGCTGTTATCGTGCTCGCATTCAACCAGGACTGGCGCGCCTGGCTCAACTGGTTTTTGGGAGCAACGCTTATCTATATGTGCCTCATGGTGCCGCGGATGGATGTGCAGGTCACCGACCGCGTCAATCCCGGCCTTGCTCCGAGCGCGGTCGCCAACGTGCCATTAGGATTAGCGCTCATGGCGAGCTTTACCAGCCAGATCGGCGATTATCTGGTGCGAAGCTCGGAGGTGGTATTCGGTCTCCCAAATGATCTCAATTACTCCAAAAATGGCATGATCTATGGCGCGCGCCTGTTCGAGGCGACGAAATCCTTGCGCATTTCCGATCCGGAATTTGCCACCAATCTCGACGAGCATTTTCGCCAATGCGTATTTTATGATCTGCTGCTGGGCCGGATATCGATGAAGGAAATATCCGAGAGCAATAATATCTGGGCGACGATTGCGCCGGGAAGTCAGGCGCGCGCACAGAAATTTCTGACGCGGCAGACCGATGACAGTGTCACGGCCAATATCATTACCTGCAGGGAGGCCTATACCAATCTGAACGCACAGTGGGCGGGACTGATCGACGCGATGAGTGGCACTTTTGGTCGCCAGTTATACCCGAAGCAGACCGCAGCGCTCGCCAAAGCCAAGCTGATGGCAGACCTTCCGGTCGCCTATAATTATCTCGCCGGTGTCTCAAATAATGCCAGCGACATTTTCCGGCAGGTGCTGACGATAAATGCGATGAACCAGGCGATGCACGGCATGGCTGGGGCCAGCGGAACATCAAGCGTTGATGTGTTCGCGCAGACCCGTGCGGATATCCAGACCGAACGCACTTATGCCTCGATTGCCCACAATGCGATGAAATGGGTCCCTATCCTTAATGTGGTGCTGACGGTGGTGTTTTACGCGCTGTTCCCGGTTCTGTTTCCGCTCTTCCTGATGCCGAAAACCGGCCCGGTCGCGCTGCGCGGCTATGTGACCGGCTTCTTCTATCTCGCAGCCTGGGGGCCATTATTTGTGATTTTGCACATGATCCTGATGTTCAAAGGCGCAAGCGAAGTCAGTGCGGTGGCCGGCGGCAGCGGACTTAGCCTTGCCACCTTTACAGGGATGAGCGATGTCAACAGCGATATTGGTATATTGGCGGGCTATCTGGTCGCATCGATCCCGTTTTTGGCAGGCGGCGTTGCCAAAGGCGCGATGGCGATCTCGTCGCAGGCTACGTCATATCTTAATCCGAGCCAGAATGCTGCGGAAGAAGCGGCGCGCGAAGCCAGCACCGGCAATGTCTCTATTGGCAATAGCAATCTCGACAATAGCAATGTGTTTTCGCGGCAGTTTGCGCAAGCCTCGCTGGCTCCCAATATCGGCTATGGCGCAGCGCAGACACGCGGCTTTGGCGAAAGCGGGACACAGACGACGAGCTTTGCTGGCGCAGAATTTGCTACCGTCCCGAATTCGCAATATCCCTTCACCCCGACATTGGGACAGGACTTCACATCGAGGCTGTCAACGCTGGCGAGCAACAGCCGCAGCCAGAGCGAGACCTTCTCCAACATGGCCCAGCAATCGACCAGCTCTGCGATCACAAGGTTCAATGAGCTGCGCGACACCTATAGCAGAGGCACGTCTTTCGAAACCTCCAGCGGTCAGGGTTCCAGCAGCAGTATTGGCAGTGCATTCAGTGAAGTCGACAATGCATCCAAAGGTCTGCAGCAGCAATATGGACTGTCGCGCCGGGCTTCCGATGACATTACCATCTCATGGTTTCTCAATGGCGACGCTGCTCTGGGCGTGAGAGGTGAGAAAGGAGCGGGCACGGCTTCTGCCGGAGTGAAAGGTGGCAGGAACCAGAATTGGACGAACAGCGATATAGGTATCGCTTCGGAAGATCGCAGCAAGATTATGGGATCGCTCAAACAGATTTCTGACAGTAATAATTGGTCAAATACGCGCGACAGCTTTGTCCGCAGTGTTAGCAGTAGCAGCAGTTCGCAGATATCAAGCAGCGCTTCAGGGCTCACCAAGTCGCTCACCGAAGCGCAAAGCTATACCGTGGAAGCACGGCGCGCGCAGGAGGTTGCCAGCAGGCTTGAGAATCAGGCGACATGGTATGAGAATAACAATATTGCCGGATCGCTTAACCTCAGCCAGACCTATCGCGACTGGGGAATGGGAGAAATAGATGCCAACCGTGATTATTATGGTCAGGCACGCTTTGATGACATCGATTTCCAAATGAGCGCGAAAGGTCAGCAGTTGCAGGCGCGTTTTGTTGAAAGCTATGCCGATCAGCTTCACGATGAAGTTGCCAGTGATCTCAACCTTCCGGCCTTTGCGCCCGTCAGTAAGCCGGGCGTGGGCAGCGCGGGAGATGTACGTGGGAGTGTATCGCTTTCGCAATCGGGACATAGTCCAGTGGGTGGATCGTCTGGCGACGGCTCGATCGCCGAAGAGGTAAGTAGCGTACAACAACGTGGCCGCGAACGGATTGGGACTGTAAAAAGCTATCTGGGCAATCAGACGAAAGGCGCAAAAGGTGCCAGCGAACAGGCTGCAGATGATGTCAAAGAGTGGGGAAAATAAATTTTACAGAATGCCGTCATAAATGATTACAAAAATGGCGAATGCTACAAGGCCAATGAAGATGGTGATGAGCTTTAGCCGGCCCCAAGGGTCGGCCCAGGTCTTTTCCCATGTATAAGCGGTAAGCCGGTTTTCCGCGATCGCACGGTCAATTTCCTGAAACCCCTCCCATTTTGGATCTTGGTGGTCTTGTTGTTTTTGCTCGTCAGTCATGGTCCTTCACTCCAATGCGTCCTGGCAGTTCTCACTATATCATCATTGATGTCTATTTTCGACTGCAACAAATCACCCTGTTCAGAGCCACACTCTGCTTTAATGCATCATATTCGATACATACATTGAATATTGGCTCATAATGATTGAATATTGACACATTATGCATATCATAATAATGAGGCATAATCGATACACAAATGCTTTTTTTAGCGTTAAAGGCTTAACAATGACACATTATATGGAAACGCCGCATAGTCCGCTTGCGGTAACGCTGGCGAGTCTCGGTCAGAGAGTGGAAGCATACCGTATTTCGCGCAACCTCAAGCAGGCGGAACTGGCAGAAATGTCAGGAATTTCACGCTCGACGCTCGCGCGCATAGAGGGCGGCAAAGGCGGGACAATCGATAGCCTTGTCCGGGTGATGCGCGCATTGGAGCTGGAGGACCGCTTACTCGAGATCCTCCCGGATGCCACCCTCAGCCCGCTCGATCCACGGTCGGATAAGGGCAAACCCCGACAACGGGTCCGGCGGCCTGAAGGCGAGATTGAAACGGAAGAGTGGACATGGGACGATAAAACGCCATGACACGTGCGGTAATCAATCTCTGGGGCCGACAAATCGGCGCTGTATTATGGGATGAAGGCCGAAATATTGGCGTCTTTGAATATACTCCGGAATTCGTTCGCAGCGGGATTGAGGTCGCGCCGCTTAGCATGCCGCTGCGAAGCGGCGTCTATGATTTCCCGGCATTGCCATTTGAGACCTTCAAGGGGTTGCCTGGAATGCTCGCGGACAGCCTACCGGACAAATTTGGTAACGCCCTCATCAATCGCTGGCTTGCGGAACAAGGAAGAAGTGCAGACAGCTTCGATCCTGTCGAGCGACTATGTTATACTGGTCGGCGCGGAATGGGCGCCTTGGAATTTGAACCAGCCACGGGCGAACCAAGAAGCCAGGGCGGACCAATTGAACTTGCGCCGCTAATCGAGCTCGCCAATCGCGTTTTAGCCGCCCGTGAGGACTTGACGGGTGTGCTGAATGGCGACGACGATCACCATGCCCTTCAGGAAATATTACGCGTGGGAACATCAGCGGGCGGCGCGCGGGCGAAGGCCGTCCTTGCATGGAATGAGGAGACCGGCGAGTTTCATTCGGGGCAATTGAAAGCAGGCCCGGGTTATACCCAGTGGCTTCTCAAATTTGACGGTGTTTCCGGCAATGCCGACAAAGAGCTCGCTGATCCGATGGGCTATGGCAGACTGGAATACGCCTGCTATTTACTCGCCAAGGAAGCGGGTATTTCCATGATGCGGTCCCGGCTGCATGAAGTAGGCGGCCGCGCTCACTTTATGACACAGCGTTTTGATCGCACCGAAGATGGCCGTAAACTGCATATGCAATCGCTTTGCGCAATGCGGCATTTTGATTTTAACCTGGCGCGCGCTTATAGCTATGAACAGGCGATAGAAACGATCCGCATTCTGGGTCTCGGGCGCGATGCGCTTAAAGAACAAGTTCGACGCACAATATTCAACATATTTATCCGCAACCAAGACGACCACACCAAAAACATCGCTTTCCTGATGGACCGTGAGGGAAGATGGAGTCTATCGCCTGCATTTGACATCACTTACGCCTACAATCCTGACGGGGCATGGACGAGCGAGCATCAGATGTCATTGGGAGGTAAAACCGATAAATTTGAAATTCAAGACCTCTTTGGATTTGGGAGGTTTGCCGACCTCAAAGCAGCAGAAACCAAATCGATCATAGCAGAGATTAAATCCGCAATCGGCAAGTGGGATCAATTTGCTCAGATGTCGGAAATTCCTAGAAAAATGGCAGAAAAGGTCAGTAGCGGCTTCCGCAATCTTGAGATCAAATGAATCGTCCGACATTGCCCATGGCAATCTTGGGAAAGTTCTGAATGTTCGAAGTGATTACATATTTTTGTCCCCCGTCAGCATTCAATAGACAGATTGGCTGCATAAAATAGGAGAGTGTTTTGGTATCATCGCAGTGACTGTAAGGAACGAATCTATGGACGCCTCCTGCGCAAGGTTTGTTTTTTAATTGTGTCGACAGCATTGGATGCGTGAATCTATCCGGCCTGTGAATGAAGCTTTTACACTTCTGGCCTTGATGGGATCCGCTTGTTTCAG
>Ga0209337_1000571_pt1 | contig 29836 bp, 29 predicted proteins | sample LinPmetageLP53_FD_184044 | JGI IMG/M metagenome (GOLD analysis project Ga0209337, IMG submission 184044) | Marine viral communities from the Pacific Ocean - LP-53 (SPAdes) (version 2) | ecosystem: Environmental > Aquatic > Marine > Oceanic | place: Pacific Ocean | collected 2010-02-08 | reverse complement strand
TGCCAACTCTGAATCATAGTCTGCTTTCTTAAAGTCTGTCAACAAAGCATTTACTTCTCTAATATCTTCATTTGCCTGTATCCATAATTTATCAAATATCTTTAATCCCATAAACTGAGATAACAATTCTTTTCTTTCTTTCTGTGTTTTATTGATAAACACCGTAGAATCGTTTTGACTTGACATTGATGTTAAGATAAAGTCTTCAAAATCTCCAATTACTTTTTTAATATTTAATTGCGTGGTTCTTCTTTGGTCTCCATTAAGACTAACTTCAACGCCTGTCTCATCAACAAACCAAAAGTTAATATCTACTTTGACGTGACCACTTCTTAAATTCTTCTTACCTATTTTTTCAATAAAGTAATCAACACCATCAATCTCAAAATTTAATTTACAATACAAATTAGTTTTTGCTGTATTGATAATATCGGATGCTCTATTTGCTCTTGTAGATATGTCAAACAAGCAAAATGATAACGCATCTAACAATGCTGATTTACCACTTGCGTTTGGTGCAAACAATCCAACAATACCATTTAACTTAGTAAAGTCAACTACATTGTCTTCACCATAACTAAACAAATTACTAAATTCAAATTTCTTTAATTTCCAATTTACATTTCTTTGGATGTGCTCTTCTGGTATGACTTGATTTACTTCCTCAAGAACTTTCTTAACCTTAATCATAGTGTCTTCATCAACCATATAATTGTTATTTAGATATTCTTGAATTAAACTGAATTGATAGTCCACACTCGTTACATCACCAATATTAATTTTCTTATCACGAATTTTTTCTGTTGATAGTCCATCAACTCTCGTAATGACTGACTCTTGAATGTTTGCCATTTTCTGAATCTTGGTCATCAATCGTTTTAGTTCTGCTGGTTTGGTATTTGATACTCGTATTCTTATTCTTGGTTTAGCAGGAAACTTAGGTAGTTCTGGCAATTTACCATTATCGATATCAATCGTGTAATATCCGTACTCATTTGGTATTTCAATGTATTTTGATTTTCTCTTTGGGACATCCCATAATAAGTAACCTTTACCGACATCTTCTCCGTGATTTTGTTGAACCAACGAACCACAATACGCAATAGTTTCTTCTTTATTAACAAATTGACGTTTATGAATATCACCAAGTAATCCTAAATCATATCCTTTAAATTTATTTATATGAACGTCTGATGGTAATTTAAATCCTAAATCTGTTTCTGCTTTATCAACTGTTCCGTGGAACAACACGATTTTAGTATCATCGTTTTTAACATCTTTTGCTTTGATATAATCTTTCTCTTTATCCCAAACATCCCACACTATTAAATTAGTATCTGCACACCTATACACACCTGTCTTTTTTAGATAATGTAGATTTGGATGATTTAGATTTTCTACGATTGGTGTTAGAACATCCATACGATTTCTATTGTTTAGATTAGCATCGTGATTACCAGCGATAATAACTAATGGACATATGTCTGCTAAGTTTTTAAACAACCTTGACAATTGGTCTACTAACTCAGGCGACATCTCAGTCTTTGAGTGTGCAATATCACCACCAATATACGATATAGCATTCTTTGGATTCTTCCTTACTTCTTCGTAAAGTCCTTCAAATACTTGTTCGTATTCTTTGTGTCGTTGTAAATTTCTGATTTGGATATCACTAATGTGATGTATGTGTTTTAGTTTCCTAAATGGAACCTTCATTTTTGATTCTAACAATCAAACTCCTTGAGTATTTTCTTTACTTCTTTTAACTTATTCTCTTCTACGGTAAGGTCATATGCGAATATGACTCCGTCTTTTTTATACCAATTGTTTTCATTGGATTTTAAAAATTTTTTAATCTTAGCATAGGCATCTAAATCACGAACGTGAACCTTGTATATTCCTTCGTCAATTTGCCAGATATTGTTTTCCATAGAGCTTCATTTCCATTAAAGTTTTAAAGTTCATTGGAATAGCGTTATGAATTTCTTCAATCATTTGATGATAACCTAAATCGTTTGGGTCTTTCCCGTCCAACTTAACAAAGTTTACGGATATACCATTGTCGGAAAACCTTTCAACCATTTGTATAGCATCGTCAAAAGCATCACTATCCAAAACAATAAATATAGAGTTAACACGTTTTTCGATAATTTTATTTGAAAGTTTAGGTAAAATACTTTTTCCGAACAAAGGGATTGCGTTGGATTTAATGCTCATAGCATCAAATACACCCTCTACCAAGATAATCGGTAATGACCAATTAACGTAAAGGTCGAATCCGACTACGTCTTTTGGAAATGGTGGGTTCTTATATTTGAAATTTGAGTTATAAAAATCCCTACCGACAAAGTAATTTAACTTCCCATCTGAATCATAACTCGGTACAATAATTCTATTGTTGTATACACCTTCTGAACAATATCCTAAATTATACCTTGCTATATCTTCATATAGTATTCCTCTTTTTCTTAAAAATCTTATTGCGTGTTCTTTAACGATTGACTTATCGAACGGGTCTGATAACGACTTATATTCTTTTGGTAATTGAATGACTTCTGATTTCTTATCATCACCTTTCTGATAAAAAGATACATCTCCGAGCAATTCATTTAGCTCTTTGAAATCATTATATCCCGCGCCAACTTTCTTAAATAATTGATATAAATTATGTCCACCTTGATTACTTACCCAACAATGCCATTTACCCGTTTGGATATTGACTTGTAGTTTTGGTTTGTGGTGTGTGACGAATGGACTCCAATACATATATTCATTGGCTTTACTCAATGTTTGTCCTTTGGAATTCAATACTTTGTCTAATAATTGTATTAAACTTAAATTCATACTTCCAATAGACCCGATTCTCTAGCTTTTAAATCACGAGCTTCTAACTCTTCTTCTAAGTCTAAATTCTTAATACCTTGACTAATCATCTCTACATCAACTAATGTAGGTGACTTTTCTTTTAAGCCCGTATATTCCGATGAACTTCTAATCTTTTCACCTAATCCATCTACCATTTCAATGTCTAATCTCTCACAAGTCTTAACTTCTGGAACTTCTCCAAAGTTTCTATCCCCACCCTTACAAAAGGTAAGGCTTGAAAGTTCGTGGAACCTGGCTACCATTTCGAGTGATTTACATACACTAGCGTCCTCATCTATACTTATCAAGACTTCGTCCACTATACCTAACGCAAAAACGATTTCTAATCTATCCTTTTCTGCCATAAAGGGTTTACCCTTTTTCAATGTAGCTTGTTCGTCATTATTGATGATAACTACTAACTTATCACCTAACTCATTTGCCATTTTTAAATATTCTAAATGACCAACGTGTATCGGGTCAAAGTATCCACTTGCTATAACTATTTTTTCTTTGTTCATTTACTTTTTGTATCCTTGTTCTTTTTCTTACCAAAAATCTTTTCCCAATTTTCATCATACTTCTTTTTATTAGATTTTCTTGGTGCAGAGCCTTTGGTTGTGCCAGAATCAAATATTGATTTCTTTTTGCTCATTAGTCCATCCATTTGCCGTGATTGAATAAGTGCCAACATCTATGACTAAATATCATCCAACCTAATCCAAAATAACTATCAGTTTCATAGACACCTGCATTACATTTATATCTAAACTCTTTATTCATCATCGTCTCCTATCCACTCGTATCCATCTTTGGTGAATTTAATATTTTTATTACCTCTTAATGCATTTCTGTAAGAATTAAACTTAACTCTGTAACCCCATCCAAATTCTTTCATCATATCAAATTTGTTCGTTACACCTTTTTTCTTAATAAAATCAATACATTTTTGTAATCCTTCAGTATCTCCCATTGGTTTCAAGTCGTATACATTTTTCCAACTATTAAACCACTTAGATATTCTTTCTTCCCATATCATATGTTGTGCAAGTTCTTCTGTATTGTAATCGATAGGATTATCTAACATCTCTATAAACTTTTTCTTAAAGTCTTTCTTGTCCTCATATAAGTATGGATAAGGTTTGTCAGAAACACTAACCATTTCAGGATAACATAATTTATTTGGTAATAGATATGGAACACCAACACTAAATCCATCAGTCGTTGATATTGACCAAGCACTATATGTTTCGAATGTTCCGACACCAAACTTCATCGTAGATAAGAAATCCATATATTCATCTCTACCGGCTAAGTTGACTTTCTCATGCCATTCTCTTGAAGGTGATGGGCTTGCCATAGTAGTATAGACTTTGAAGTCCTGTCGTTCAGTCCAAAGTTCGTCCATAGCTTCACAAAACCAAGCCCAACCCGTATATCCTGCTCCTCTATGATTAAAGATAACAGTCTTGTCTTTATATTCTTTTCTAATATTAATTCTATCAACACCAAGATAATGTGGTTGTATAATTTTTTCTAAGTCATCTAATACTTCTTGATTGTAGTGTTTGGATGCTTCGTTAATTGTTAGCTGTTTTAACCAATCTGAATTGACTCCACACTCTTGTTGAACCAATAAACCTGCTACTGATAAATCAATTGAACGAACTGGATTGTTCTTTGGATTTACACGATAGTCTGGCATACCCTCTCCGTATGGTGCATTTTCAGGAACTTCAAACCAATGTGAATAACCAATTATCTTTGGTTCAATGTTTGTTCCGTTGTGAAAACAATTTGCTATTTGTAAAGAGTGTTCTGGTAAGTGTGTATAAACGATATCCCAATCATTATGTCTCCAATCAACAATCTTCATAAACTCCATCACATTGAAGTGTTGTCGCATAGTATTGATATAGGTTGGTTGTTTATAAATGATTTGTTCTACATTAGGAAAGTTTAACGATTCTACATATTCAGGTATTGGAATTGTAAAATGTATTTTTTGTTGTTTAGACATAAATGGAATTACGTGTCGTAATACCTCTACTAAACTATCTGCTTCTAAATTTTTTCTATAAGTGTAGTTTCCATAAATCAATACTTTGAAATCATATTCTGTTGACTTATCATCTGTCCACTTTTCTATCTTTACTCTGTTATCTTTCATTTAACATCTCCATTAAATCATCTAATTGTAAAACTGCGTATGTTTTACTTCTATTTCTCTTAAATATCAATAAAGGTGTATGCTTACCCGCATTAGTTTCTGTTTGTTCTAATGAACTCCATATATTTAACTTTTCTTGGTTTTTACATTCTACTGAAAAAGGAAATAACTTCCTTGCAGCTGGTGACAAAAGAATATCTTCACCCGAATCACCCATTGTGATTGAACGAACATCATCTTCTTCTAATTGATTGAATTTTTCTAAGATTAAATCTCGGACTGAATTCTGTAACCTTTTACCTTTATTCTTGGCTGAACGACTTTTCATATACTAATAAGTATAAGATAAAACTTCTAAAACATAATTTATTTTATTTAAAAAAGAAATAATTGATTTTGGTGATTTTCAAACATATATATAATTGTAGGTAGGTATTGACAAAGCAAAAGTTATACCAGTATTAAAACTTACCTTTCCATTTTCTACGATATTCCTGTTGAGCCCAATTCTCTGCTTTTCTTTCCCACTTATTTGCAAGATATCTATCTTTACCATCTAATGCAGCCATATTACCTGCTTGAGCATATTTCTTTAAGAACTTCTTTCTTCCGTATTTATCGACTTGGATAGCGTGATGGATTTCGTGTAAAACCGTAATGATAAAGTCATCTACATTTGAAAAAGACTTTCGTAAATTAATTACATCATCATCCCAATTATAACCACCTTTATCTTTACTGAATGTTCCAAACTTTACTTTAGATTTTAAATTGTAGTTCTTTACTAATTCTGTTGCTACATATTGAAAGTCTATTCTTTCCATTAGTAAGTGTAATTCTGTTAATAGTTTTTTCATTTTATCCTTTGTTCAAATAGTTCATCTGCTAATTTCTCACCATAGTCTTTATCCGTTGGATAGTGTGCTCTTGCCATTATTCGTGATTCTGATATGTCTTTTGATATCTCCATATATTGATTCTCATTGTATGGGTCTTTTTCACTCAACATAAGTCCAACTAAACGACCTTGCATTGCGTGACCACTTGGATACGATGGTGTTTTAGCACTATCTAATTTATGTATTTTAAAATCGTCTATATTATAATACTCTGCTATCTGATATGGTCTTGGTCTATTGTACTTATACTTTATTTTTAAACTAAACTTTCCACCTTCATCTATTATTTGTTCTAAGTCATCTTCTGTCATATCGACATCATTTTCTTTGATTGCTGGCATAAAAGCATTTATTATATTATCATACTTATTTGCCTGCTTACTATCAATAACTCCATCATTATATGCTAACAAATAATGAACTTCAGACTTTGTTTTTTGACTGTCATTAGGTGGTGGTGGTGTCATTGTAAGTTTAGGATTATTTGAAAATAACTTTGTTTCCTTTTTCATACGTTTTTTGTGTTTAGGTTTTATGGTTTTACCAAATACCATATCTTTTAAACTTTCCACAACTATATTTTTTAAATTAATCACTATCTTATATCTCCAGTCTTTTCACCGGTTTCTTTAAATTTATTGAGAGCTTCTTCCATACCAGACATTGGCCCTTGATAAATTAAGTTATCAGGTGTATTACTATCTACCTTATCATTGTATGATTTATTTTGTAATTCAATATTTTTTTCTTTACTTTCCTTTTCTTCTACTTTTTTACTTCCGAACCAACCCACTATTCACACTCCTCACATTGACATTCTTTTAAATTACTTGGTAATTCTGTTCTTGTTATTTCGTTTCCGTCTTTATCTTTGACTGTAACATCAGAATCTTTCTTTACCATTATATCTTCAATTACCAAATCTTCTATATGGCAACCACACATATTACAAACTTTTGTAATGTTTTGTGTTCCATCTCTTTTTAACTCTAACTTAATCATCTCCAATCCCAAATTTTAATTAGATTATATGTTAATCCAATTCCAACAATTGGTTCTGTTAAACCTGTTGTTTGGTTGTATGCAACTCCTATAAATGGGCCAAGACTTAATTGATTTCTTGGTGGTTCTATTTTTTGTATTTCACCTTGTCCGTGAACTGTTATTCCACCAATACTTGTTTCATCAATATATGAATAAAATTCATCTTTATTGACTTTTTTTATTTTTGGTTGTAATGTAAGATTACCAACCGTATTCAATTTAAATTGAGACGTTGTTAAATAATCATCTTTCCAACCAAGTAATGCTGTTCCTTGAGTTTCATAAAATCCTAATCGATTTTCTTGTCTGTCAACGAATTCTCTTACATCACTTCCTGCTGAAAACACTGTATCAGGTTTTCTATTAGCAACCATATCTGAAAGGACTAATATCTCTCTTTCAAGTTCTCTTAGTCTTTCATACAAGTCTGCATTTTCAATACCACGAGTTTTATTATGCTCTTCAAGTTCTACTTGTAATTCACGATATTGTTTAGAATAATTATAAACTCTATCTTCTAAATTAGCAATTACTTTTTCTTGAATATCTACTTTTAATCGCAGAGTTGCAAACTCACGATACAATTGTTTCACATCATATTTGTTTATAAAAAGAACAGTAGCCAATAATGACAATGTTGCCATTAATGATACTATGTCTTTATAATATTTCTTTAACTGCATTTCCGATGGCCTCTTTCAATGCACCACCAAGCTCACTTCTATCAAAAGGTAAATCTTCATTTATTTGTAACCCGGTAGCACTTATATCTCTTTTGGTAAATCCTACACCATTACCGCTAACTACTTTGCCTGTTTTTTTATTAATCAATTCAACCACAACTCTAATTTCTGTTGTTGTTGATTCTCTTTTAAACAATCCTAAAATCGTTGCTGATGTTCTCGGTCTACCTAAATAAACTACTCTAGCTTTCATTTCAAAGTCTGAATTCCCTTCAACTAAATCGTATCTCGAATCCATTACATTTTCAGTAAGGATTTGTCTGACACCAAGAAAAACTCTTGAATCTTCAAGACCCTCTATTTCTGCTTGATTTACAAAATTAGATATACTCATTGTAGGGACTTTTAACTCATCAACCATAGTTGGTTGTGGCATTTGTCCAACAAGATTACTTACTACTCGTTTATCTCTTTGCTCTTGTTTAGTGATTTCTTTGTCTGTTTCAGTCATTTGACCAAAAAGATTAGCTGTTAAAAATCCCATACACACTACTGCAAATAAAAATCGAACAACAAACTCTCCGTTATCAGAAAATATTGTATCTAATATCTTTTTCATTTTCACTCCTAAAAGTTAGTTCCTATGACTAATGAATAAGTAACATTTCTATCACCCAAGTCATTAACCAATGTGTTATATCCAATATTAAATCCAACATTTAGTTTAAAAGATTGTCCAAAAGGAATATCTAAACTAAAGCCAGGATAAATCAATATCGGACTTTCTAATAATAAGTATTTAGTTTCTTGATTTAATCCCTCAAAATATCTAAATACCGTGTAACTCACAAATGTTTGCAAAACCAAATCTGTATCCCTAATAGGAACTCTGGTTTGGAATCCGTACATTGTGTTTACGTTAAAGAAATCTTGTCCTGATATCTTTCCGATACTCGAACTTACTAATCCAATCTCTCTAAATCTTTTCTTTAGAACTTTTCCATAATTGCCTGTAATTAACCAATCATCTCCTTCAAAAGTTCTATACCATAATCCACCAACATTCCAAAATAAATTTTGTTTTTTAGCTTTTAGTTTGAATCCTTGTCCGTACAAACCTAAAAACTTTCTACCATTGGTAGTAACGTTAGCAGTATAATTTTGTTCTCTCGTTAAATCAAAGTTCTCTGTCATATATGTAGAGTTCAATGATGTAACCCAAGCCCATTCATATTTAGTGGAAACTATATCTCCACCAATAAAACTTGGTTCCGTTGTTGATATATCCTCACCTTCTTCGTCAAATTCACCTTGAAGATTTAAACTAACAACTGATGCGATAGCTTCTTCTGCTATGTTAACCGCACAAGGAAACAAACTTTGGAAATCCGAATAGACTTGTTCAGTCCAATTCTGTAATGTTCCGTCTGCTACCTCTACCCAAGTAAAAAATTTTCTTTGATTGTAATAGGTAACCCAAAATCCATCTTGGGTTGTTTCGGTTTTATAATTAAGATTAACTGCTTGTTGGGTACAAGGGTCTACATAATTATAACTGAAATCAGAGTTTCGAGTTTGTCCGTATAAACTACCTATTAATAGTAGTGTAAGTAACCATTTCATTCATTTTACCAACCTCGTTTTTCCATACGTCTTAGTACGTTTGCTACTGCTGTGATGGTTGCTCCTGTTGTTGCGTATGAAACCGTTGATTGGTCAAATTCCATATTTGGATTCTTTAAAAATCCTGCACCTTCTTTTGTTGATTGTCCTAAACCACTACCTGTAATGTATCTACCTGTTTCAACTGAAACTAAACGAACTTGAATACCAACACTCGTTTTGTTACTTACTTTAACTTTTCTTCTTTTAATTTCTTCTGTATTAGAAACTGAGAAGTCATATAGTTCTGCGTAAATAAAGTATTTAGTAGTTGCAAATTGTCCGACACTTATTTCTTCTTCTAACATTCCGTTAACACTACGTTCCCACTCTTTAACCATTTTAGCGATTATTTCATCCTTTTCTTCTACGAAATAGAAACGACCAGCTTCTTCAAGTGCTTCGATGATTCTATTGGTCATACCGAATCCGACTCTCTTCTCACGAAGTTCTGGATACATATTAACCATTTCTTGTGGTATTTTAATGTTAATCATTTGAATACCTTCAGGTTCTCCGTCATACCATTTGATATCATCAAGAGTTTTTTCTGCCTCATAAGATGCTATTTTAGTTTGAACTTTTGATTTACCTGATTGTGCTTCTAATGATGTTGTTGCACAACTAAGTAAGAAAGGTATTGTTATTAATAGTGATAATAATTTTTTCATTTTTCTACTCCTTGAAAAAGTTTGCGTTAATTTCTATGAACTTTTGCATATCATCTGGTGCAGCATCTTCGTCATATATTGCGTCAACTGGACATTCTGGCTCACAAGCACCACAATCAATACATTCTTCGGGGTCAATATACAATTGCATTCCATCTAATGTTTTTAATCCTGCTACTTCTGCTCCTGCTCCCGTTACATCTATTGGGCCGTGAATACAATCTACTGGACATACATCCACACAAGCTGTATCACAAGTTCCGATACACGGTTCTGTTATTATAAAAGTCATTATTTTTTAAATTTTGCTAATGGGTCTCCGTGAAAATCCACTTCGTGTTTATCTATGTGTTTATGAGCTGCGTTAGCATTTCTTTTAACATCTTTAATTTCAGCTTCTAACTTAATGATATCACCTGTGATACCTGATAAATCAACACCTTCAAAAGAATCGATTCTTTCTTTAAGGTAATCAATATCTTTTTCAAAAGTATCTAACTTCTGTCCGACTAATTCAATATCACTTGCTTCTGCAAATCCTTGAACCACTTCTTCTAATGAATCTATTCTACCTGTAAAAGTATACCAACCTGCTATAAGTGATGATAATACCGTAACGATAGCTACTATGTTTTGTATTGATAATCCAAACTTTGCGTTTTGTAAATTATCTACTAATTGTTCTGCGTCTACTTGTTTTGCCATTTTATTTTCCTATTTATGATAATTAATAACTTTAAATCTGCTGTCTATCCAACATTTTCCATAATACAATATCCCTAACCATATTGTAAACAATATTCCGTCAAAGTATCCTATTGAATTCCATATTTCAACGATATCCATTAGAAGTTAAATCCAAATGAAATCATTAAAGTTTCGTTATGAAAACTATCTGTATTGTAGTAATATGCTAATGATAAGTCTACGATACCTGCGTTAATGCCACCACCTATTGTAAAGTAATCAACATCAAATTCTGATTCAGTATAGTATCCTGCTTTTAAACTTGCGACACCAAGTGAATATTCTCCACCAATACCAATCGAATTATAATCCTCAAATACCTTAACATCAGATGCTAATGTAAAGTCTCCAAATTTTTGTCCAACACCAACACCTATTGACATAGGTAAATTAAGTGTTTGTTCTAATATTTCTGTATCACCACCGACATCTTTTAATACGATACCAACTGATGTATTACCGAACTCTTTGTAAGCACCGATATCAAATCCATAGTTCATACCGATATCAATATCGTCTACAAAATTATGATGATAGAAATTTAATCTTGCTCCGACTAACCAATCGTTGAATCCAAATCCATAACCACCACTCATTCTAAATGATGCTGATTCAAAATCACCTATGATGATTCCGCCTGAATTAGCTTCTGTTTGTGTTCCGTAATCAAAGTAAAATATTTCACCTGACCAACCCATATCTGAAGTGTGTAACATACTTTGATATCCCATATCATCTGATAAGTTTGGTAACCATTTTACGTGTGATATTTCGTAATGTGTCTTTTTTAGTCCTGCAAAGGCTGGATTGTGAAATACATTTCTTACATCTGCGTGTGCTATACCGACATTACCCATACCGGCACTATTTACACTTGGATTAAGTGTAAAGATATCATTTGCTTGTGCAAATAATGTTCCTGTTAATACTAATAAACTTAATAATTTTTTCATCATTGTCCCTCTTATTTAATTATTGTAAATTTCTTAGACTTAATTTTGTTTTCTGTTTCCATTACGAATAGATAAATACCAGAATCTAATTCTTGATATCCACCATATCCATCACCGAAAGCATCTGGCAAGTCTGAGAAAGTATATGTGTGCATTCCGTCATTAACAACTTCATCTAATAAAGTTCCAACCTTTTGACCATTAGCGTTGTATATACTAATCATCACATTACCTGATTGTTCCATATAGAATTGGAAGTTAATTGAACTATGTTCACTATCTTTATATGGATTTGGATAAACATAAGTCATCTCATCTTCTGATGGTTGTCCACCACCAAATGCCCAAAACTTATTCCATATGTTTATTTTTCCACTTTGTCTTTCCATAAATAAATCATCACCCGCTGGATTACCAGCGTTAGCTTTTCCTACAAATTGTAAGTCAGCTTCTGTCCACTCTTGATTATTATTTTCATTAAGTTGTGAATTGAATACTAATTGTAGTCCAACTAACTCTTCAGTCAAATAATAGTCCTCTGGTGCATTGTTTGGTGAATTTTCTAATGCTCCGAATGAAATTGTTTTATATCCCTCGTCATCAATCTCACTTTCATTTAAGTAAGTCATCCAAGGTCCTGGTAAAAGTCCTGTTTGAGCGTCAATAAATTGTAATTGATTAGTATCAAATCTAACCTCAAATTCAAAACCTGCTATCTTAGTAGGTTCTCCTGTTACCAAATCTAAATTAGGTGTAATTGTCAAAGGAACTACAACTTGGTTACCCATTTGAACTTTAACACTTCCATCGTCTGGTAATGATAAACTTACATCGGGTGTTGAATTTGTAGCCATAATTTTACTTGCTCCATCATATTCACCATTTGTATTTGTGTATGTCCAAGCACTTGGTGCGTCATCACAAGATGCGTTTACACAATTCTGATTCCAAGAGTTATCTCCTGAACTTCCGTTTTGAACCGTGTGTGTTGCCCAACGATAATATGTTGTTCCTGCATATGCGTCTTGATATCCATCACCACCACTTTCTTGAACTTTTGTTCCTGATAAATTCATATCACCTGTAAAGTAAACTGCGACCTCATCATAAGTGTAATCTGGATTTACATCTCCATCAGTAGTAATGTCCGGGTCATCAAAGGTTGATGTTCCTGCTCCAATACTTACTTGTAAAGTATCCATACCTGTTACGACATCATCCATTAAAGGATTAAACCAAGCAACTCCACCAGCGTCTTTTGTTAGTGATGTTGTTTCTTGTGCTAAGTCGTCATCTAAAAATAATGTAAACTCTCTTCTTTGTTTTGTATCACCACCTCTAAGTGCTTGATAATAATTAAGAGTTTGTGCACTTCCATTTGATTTTAAATTATCTATACTTGACCATTGTTGATATGAGTTTCCATTAATGTGAGTATATGATGTTGAAAATACTCCACTTACATATGCCCATATAAAGTATGCGTCATTTAATTGGAATACATCATCTCCGTCTACATCACCAATTAAGTAAGCACTTGGTGAATCTACTTTAATATCATTAGAATTTTCAAATTTGTTTGATTGGAAATTAAATGCTGCGATTGCGTCATTAATGTTTGTAATCGCTCCTCTATCCAATTCTAATTGTGTATGTTGACCAATATCATCTGCTGCGTCTGGTGGCCAGATAGAAACACGATAAGTATTATTTCTTGGTAATTGAATATTATAATATCCATTTTTATCCGTATAGGTGTAATCAAAATATGATACTCCTAAGAATCCTTTATCAGGTAATGCTTGGTCTGCTAATGTTGTTACTCCGTTTGTGTCGGTCATTTTCAGATAGTAATATGTTCCACTACCATCTCCAATAACATCATCAGATAAATCTTCGTCTGCTGTGTTTGAATCATCAGCAACATCTTCTATATTATACCAAGTAGGGAATGGTGTAGCGGTTCCGTTTCCGTCTGTATCAGGATTATTTTCATCTAACTCAAATACAACTTTCCAATAAGGATAAGTTTTTTGTTCAAAGTCATCACCTGAATCTTTTACTCCATCTCCATTTACATCAACCCATTCACCAATGTATCTACCGAAGCCTTCAACATCAACAAGTTTTGGATGTAGAGAAATATCTCCTCTTGCTCCACCATTACCTGTATTGTCTACTGCGGTATCAAAGTTTCCGTCAATGTAAACTTTATAATCTAATAGGTAGTCATCGGATACGAAAGTATAGTATCCAGTTCCACCACTATAAAGTGTAGGTATTCTAAATGAACGTGGTTGATAATTATCAACTACATCATTAATTCTAAATTGTAATTTTAATACTTGTGCTTGATTTCCGTTTCCATTACCAAATGTAAAATCTGGTGTTCCATCACTATTAGCATCAACTCCGTGACTTACCATAGTAACTCTTAACCAATCATAGCCTGAATCCTGTGCTGAAGTTTCATTCCCACTACTTTGGATAGCGTCTGTGTATCCAACATTAGAAAAGTGAACTACTTCAAAAGAATAGTCAGTTGAATTATTTGATGTTTCATCACCTTCAGTCCAATCTGCTATATGTGAACCCACAATTACTCGTGAGTTTCCTTGACTCCAAGCATTGATTGATGTTTCTTGATTAGTTCCATCATTTTCAATCCAAGTGATTAAATCGTTGTCAAATGCAATATCAAATCTAAATGTAGTAATATCTTGTCCTACATCGTCAAGAGTGACTTCTATTTCTAAAATGTCATCTCTCCAAGAATCAAAATTATTATTCTTAAAAGCTGGTGTTGATATATCATCAGCTAAGAAAGTCTGTAATTGTACAGTCTCCTGTGCTTTCCACCAATACTCTGGTGTTTTCCATTCACCAATTTGTTTTACCCTTATGATTGGACTTTGTGCAAAGACAAATCCAAACATAACTGTCGTTATAACCATCTTTTTCATAAAACGAAACATTATGTTCTCCGTTAAGGTTCAATTCAATAATAAATATAAAGTTTACAAAGATTATACATCAAAACGAACTACAAAAGTCGTCTCGATATCATCACTTAATCTGATAGGTTTTGCTAATTTTCCGTGAGCTAATAGTTCATTGTCTTCACTATAAAGACCTATATCTGTCACATATGGTTTAAATTCTGAACCAGTTACCATTGGTAATGACTCAGATGCTGCATTATAGAATGTTGCATAACTTCCTGTTCCGTGACCACTTGGATTATGACTTGGTGGGAAGAAGTTAGACATTGAAACCGCACCCTCTTTTACTGTAATACTACCACTTCTATCAGGTGTTAAACTGATATTTGTTGAAGTATTAAATTCAAAAGGTTTTGCTTTTACAAGGTACTCATATTCATATATTGTATGAGTTGCTTGATACTTTAAAGTAAATGGTGATGTTGCTGCATCAGCGTAAGAACCTGTATCAGTAAAGACTAATAGTCCTTGACCATACATTATATTACCGACTTCACTACCACTACCTACTGCATTTGTAGTAGTTGTACTACCACTTGTAAATTTGTTTGTTTTAAATGTTGAGAAACTTGCAGAGTGTGCATTATCATAAAGATTACCATCTCCATCATCTCTAATATCAAAAGTTACACTACCAATCGTTACCGATAAGTCAAGACTACCCGGTTTTATTTCTTCCCCAAATAAATCTCTACCAACACTTAGTATTGAAGCAGATGTATTTAAATTTCTACTTATAAGTCCTGGATTATAACTTGCTGTTATGTGATTAGCATAAAATGTTTGATTTAACATATGCCAAGTTGGTGATGAAAAATATCGTGTTGTTACTGAACCCGATACGACTTCAGTCACTGCGTCTGATGCGCTTATGTAATTGTATAAAGAACCACTACGAGCTTTTATTCCCCATATTCCACTTCCACTATCATTATTACTAAATGTAAAGTTCTTATGAGTTTTAAAAGGTCTAACTGTTGATTCTTGTAATTCAAGATTTTTGAACATTATTTTGTCCTAAAAATCAAGTTTCACTTTAATAATAGCTTCCCTTGAATATGACTTTAGTAAAGGTTGAGATAACTTAGCAATTGCCAATAACTCATTCTCATTATTATAAAGACCAACTTGTGTAATAAAAGTTTTAGGGTCTTTAAAGAAAGTAGCTTGAGTTAAAGAACCATCCGAACCTGTTGCAAATGTTGGATTAGAACTAAAGTTAAATCTCTTGTTATTAACACGAACAAAGTAATTCGTTGAACTAATTTCTTCTTCTCTACGAGCTGCAAAGTATGAACCTGATTCAATTGAGTTATAGAATGCTTGTGGTCTGTTGTCAAATGCATCTGCACTTCTTGGATTAGCTGCTAAACCACCACTCAATTCAGCCATCTTAGCATTTAATAATATTAATCCTAAGTCGGGATAAAATAATCCATAAGCACCGAATGCTGTTTCAGCTGCTGCTGTTACATTAACTCCACCTGCTACTGAACCACTAACAACATTAAATACTCTACCACCTTGATTAACGGTAACATTTGCTCCTGCTCCACTATCATCAATTAATTTAATTTTACTATCGTGTGTATCACCTGCTGGCATTGCTCCTGCTAAATGTAATTCCCAATTTCCTGGGTCAATCTTTTCTCTTTGTCTTGCTCTTTGGAACGAAACAAAGTAAAAGTCTTTATCGCCTGATGCTGTTGGTGAAGATGTAAATTCAAACTTATCTGTGTTTGGTGCTAACAATACATTTCTGAATTGACTATACAATGCTTTTGATTGTCTACCACCTGTTGTTAATTTAGTTGTGTTACCTCTTGAACCACTTCCGTCAAAGTGTGCATATCCAACTGCGTATTGGACTTCTGCTGAACTTGAAAGATTTGGGTCTTCGTTATAGATATCTAAAAAGGAACCTGTAATATTTCCATTTGTAGATTGTGTATATGCTGCGGTTAAAGTTCCTGAACCACCTGTCCATAATCCACTTGAGATAGTTGTTCTTTGATTTTCAACTACATCATTTTCTTTATCAAATATTTGAAATGTTGACATTAATTACTCCTTATACTTTACTTGGGTCTGCTTTAACGGTTATTGGTAAGGTAAATTGTGCACCTGAATTATTACCTACTACCGTTATATTTGTTGAAGTTTGTGCTGTTATTGACCTTGATATCAAGTTAACTGACTTAGCAGTAATTGTGATTGAGCGTTTTCTTTCTCCTTCATTCATAAATACTGGAGTTGTTGTTCCACCAGCTTTTGGAAATGTATCAAACTCTTCTTGAAGAACTCCACCCGTTTTTGCTATTTGTTTAGCTTGTTGGGATGTGCTAGAAACTGCGACACCTACTGGTGAAATATTTGCTATTTCTGCGTTCTGTAATATGAATATGTATGATGTATCAATACCATTACGAGTGTTTGGTGTAATGGTTTGAGTTTGTCCTGCTCCATTGAAAGTCAATGAAGGTGAAGGTAATTCCAATATAGGAAGTTTTGCTGTTTCCTTTGGAAGTGTTGTCAATTTATATCTCATTAGCTGATTCTCATCTACGAACGCTTCTAATAAAGGCATATTTTCAATCACTGCCCCATAAAAGTTTGACCCATTTGGGTGTGTTGTATCGTAAAGGTTATAATCAACCTCGTCATCTGCTAATGCAAATTTTGTTATTTTAAATTCGTTCTGCCCTCTTGCCAAAAGTTCACGACCTTTCTTGGTCAAAATTGCGTCTACTGTTATACTCGTATTGTCTAAAAATCCCATTTTATTTTGCTCCTGTGGAAATTATATAACTATTCTTGTTCTCTAATAAATATAAGAAAGTTAAATTTTCCATTAGTTTTAATCCGTTCTTAGTTTAGTTATGTCTGAATCTTGTGTCACTATTGTTGTTGGTGATACTTGGTTAATCTCAATAGGTTCTTTTCCATCTATTGTGTTATCTCTTGTAAGTTTTGTTCCGAGGTAAAATGTTCTAAATAGCGGTGAATCATATGCAATACTCTGTAAATCACTTGTTATAAATGATGAACTATATGCTACCGACTCTCCTATTGAAGCACTCAATGAACTTGAATAAAAGAATACTTCTTCTTGATTATTTTCTGCTGCTCTTGATGCCGTTAAATTTGGTTGTAATGTTTCTGTAAATATTTTATTACTTGTTCCTCGAGAAACACTTGCTGTTGCGTATAATGAACCAAATTCACTTCGTGGGTCTAATGCGTCCAACACCATTAAAGAGCGTTGATTTAAAAATCCTAATGATGAACCTGTACTATTATTTAAATTAATTTCACCATTGTATGTATTGTATTCACCACTTGTTTCGAAATAATTATCAGCTGAACCTGTTATATATCTTGTTACCTTTATTCCCTCACCAAAGTGTCCTGCATTTTCAAAATAACGATTATCAAATTCAGGTCTATCTCCAACAATCTGTTTACTTCTTTCTAAAATAGTTGGTTCAATCAACACACCGACTGAAGCTTTTGCTCTGGCAGGAACTAAATTCTTTACTTGTGTAAATACACTTGAGTCGTAGAAACTTAGTATTCTTAAATAATCAAAGAAGTTATTTGTATTCGTATATCGTTTAAAATATTCTCTTCGAACACTTCTTAATTCTGGATAATTTACTCTAAATTCATCTCTTGGGTCACCAATAAAATCATCAAAGTCAAAGTCTGCTACACTATACATTATGTCTTCGTTCACTACATCAGTTGGTGCAAAATAAATACCAAGTTTATTACTATCTATTGGTGCAAAATCTTGTGATGATTTTTGTACTGGTTTATTACGATTCAAGTTTCCTGTCAAAATCGAGTCCTCGATTCTAACTTTCGTAGCATTTCTACGAACACCACCAATATCTGGTACTCTTAATTTTTCTTGGTCTACTAATGTTCTTGAGAAATTACCCGTAAACCCATTAACATCACTACCAGAAGTTCCTAACTCATATGTTTTTAAATGTGCAGAGTTTGAAAAGGTTGGTGATGATTGTAAATTCTTGTTGTCATTTAATTCATAACGAACTAATAAGTCATCGTATGATGATGAAATACTATTTCCGTTATATGACTTTGGTGCTCTAACGTGATTGTTGAATACACTTGCACTCAATGGTTCTGACCACACACGAAACTCCATTAATGAACCTGTAAATGTGTTAGCACCAAATGCGCTACCACTACCACCAAGATAAATGTGTCCACTTGATGTGTATGCTGCTCAATGGTTCTGACCACACACGAAACTCCATTAATGAACCTGTAAATGTGTTAGCACCAAATGCGCTACCACTACCACCAAGATAAATGTGTCCACTTGATGTGTATGCTGCATTTAATTGGCTACCTGTTATGTTGTTTACATCAGTTGCTAAACTTGAAGTGTGTGTTTGTAAACTTTCACTTGATTGGTATAAAATTCTTTGTCTTGTTGAATCATATTGTTTTGTTGTTAATTCATAAATACTTTGACTTAATATCTTATCATCGGTAACTTCATTTCCACTTGTATCTTTTCTTGTTAACATTACTGACCAGAAGTCATCGTTATAAAATGGTAATGTCGATGAAGTTATAAATTGGTCATACACTTGGTCTGAACCACTTATTTCGAATCTTAAAAATCCATAATCATCTGTTGAACCATTGTCTTGTAATGAAATAGCAAAGTCATTATCTTTTTGTAATATGACTTGGTCTTGTGATTTAGGTGTTCTAAATCTAACTTCTATCGTATCAGGAACTTGTCCGTCTGCGGCTGTTTTCCAATGTGATTTAACAAATTGAGAAGACCTAAAGTCTGTTGCTCGTGTAAACTTTCTTTTAATTTCATAATTAACTCGTGTTCCCTTATCTGGTCCACCATATTCTCTTACTCGTAATATTGAACTCGGTATACCATAACAATTTAATAATCCTTTTAATGCTCTTTCCGTTCCTTTTGATTTAATAAAGAAAGGTAAGTTTGCTAATATCCTTTTCCAAATTTCTTCGGTTACGGCTTCTTGTGGTGATTCAAATACTGAAGTTCCATCAACATCATTACCCAATAGATATTCAGGTAAATTTACCAAATCATTTCCACTTGTTAAGTTTAATCCAAGTGCTCGTGCATAATTTTGTGCTACATCTTTTGATATACCCTCTGATAACTTTTCTACCCTTATATTAACATCCGTAATGGATTTTGTGTAAGTCCATATCTCATCAAATTGTTGTCCGACCATATCCATAAATTCTAAGAATACATTATTTTCAGTATCTTGATTAATGTGTAATGGTAATGAATTTCTCAATGAATTCATATTTCCTTGGTCATAAGAAGAAGCACTTGATATCATAGAGTTGTACCAACTTGAAGCATCTCCTGTTGATTGTAATGTAAATGGTGAAGATGAATTTGATTTAGGCCAAGCTGTATCGTGGAATTGTCCGTCTGATGAACTCACGTAAGATGAACTTTCAAAATATAAATAATGTTCATATGGGTCAAACGAATTAATCACTCGTTGTTTCTTTCTTTGTAAATCTAATCTTGTGTTAGCAGAACTTGATATTGTTGTTAATGAAGCACTAGCTGCACTATGACTTTCAATCAATGTTAATTTTTCTTTAAAATTAATAAGTCTTCTTTCTGCATTTGAGAAATGAACAAAGTTTCCAAAACCTGTATCATCGTTTTCTATTGATAAATCAGTTGTTGTTTTTTGATAATCAATATTTGGTTGAACATCTAATAAACTACCCGATGTTAATAATCTTTCAATATCTCTTGCGTCATCATCTTTATTACTTAACAACCCATCGTGACTTTTATAATTAGTTCCTTGAAAGTCAATTGGATTATCAACTGAATTTAAATTTGGTATTCTTAAAAATATACTGCTGTCTTCTGCTTCTACAAATGGATTTAATGTAACGATATCCTTATAGTCTGGCAGTCTTTTTTCTACAAATAAAACTTTATCATCTACATCTGTACCTTGTAGTGGTTGTTTTAATTTAACAAATCTTTCTTTACCACTTGCTCCAAGTTCTTCATTTGTAATTAAATAATATTGATTATCTTTTACCATATAGGTTTTGTATCGTTCAATATTATTATTTATATAATTGACTCGGAAGTTTTTAAATTTCTTTGCTACTTCATCATCACCCTTATGTTGATATTGATTTACTCCATCATTATATGATAACGAAACACGAACACGATTACTATCTAAGACTTCTGTAATTGTTGCTACATAATCTCTTGGTGTTAATTTTACTTGTGCCTGAGTCGTGGTTATAATTTTTTCTTTTGCCGTACCACCTTTTTGACCACCTTCATTTTCAGTAGTGGATTCAATAACTTTTTTAGGAACTTTAGGAATAAATCTTTCTAATCCAGCTTTCTTTAAAGCTTTCTTTGTGTCTGGCTTTGCCTCAAATACTTCTCCTGCCTCATCTTTACCTGTTGCTACGTGTTCTGCAAAATCTTCTCTAAGTGCTTGAATAGCTGGTGGTGGGTCTTTTGGGTCAAATCCTACATCTTTTATTGGGTCAACGAGAACTCTTCCATCTCCACCGATTTCTTCCAATACTACTCCGCCTGGTCCAAGAATTTCTGTTACTCCGTCGGGTCTTAAATTTGTTTCTGACCTTATTTGCATTGGTGTTTGAACACCTATATCCTTGGTAGATTTTTCTGGAATTACTGTTGGTGGTAAAATTGCTGGTGCTGGAATAACCAATGGTTTAATTGGTGATGGTGTTGGTTGTCCCCTCAAACATACTGCTACTATTTCAGACTTTACTTCTGCTTCAGTTACAGCTTTTGGTGGTTTTGGTGTGTATGCTGCTGCAATATTTGCTGCGGCATTACCTGGCTGTGAAGTATCCTTCTCCTCAGTTATTTGTTCTATCTTAGGTTGTTTGGGTAAACGTGGTGCACCACCGCCTGATGGCGCTCTATTAGAAGTCGCTTGATTTTTTCTTGAGCTACGTCCTTCGGATGCTTCTCCGTAAGTTTCTCCCATTCTTTCTTCTGTTCTTGTTCTAGCCATTAGTATTGTTCGTCTGCCGCTTGTTCTTGAAGTGTCATATCTGCTATTTCATCACCTTGTGAAGCTAATTCAATTAACTCTTCCTGTGTTAATTCTCTATATTCATCTTCAGTAATTGGGTCTTGTTGTGGTGGTGAAGTATCTTCATTTGTTGTATCTTCATTACCTGTAATCTTGTATAGACTTGGTATAATAATTTGTCCACCTACCATATTTTGTGTGAATCCTCTATCCTTTGAATTGATATCAAACTCTAAAACATTTTGGTCTTTTGAGTCAAATTTAATTAATCCAGAGTTATCTGCTTCAATTGCACTATATTCAATCATAGCATTCATTTCTTTAAAGTCGGTTAAATATTCTGCATTCGTAACTAAGTTGTCAGTTGTAATATTTAATTCTGTTTTGTCAGGTGAAGTTTGAGAAATTATATATTTTTGTTCTTTAATAAATACTTCCATAGGTTCTGAATTTGATTTTTGTTCATCAGATGTTTTTTGAAAGTATCTTATTTCTCCGTTAATTATTTTTCTTTCAGCTTCACCTTTAAATATAGTTCCATTATCTTTAACAAAAATACTTCTTGGTCTACCTGCCAATCTTCTTAAAAATTTATAAGTAACCTTAAAGTCACCTTGTCTAAAACCTAATGTTCTTAAGTGTTGTCCAATATCCAAATCAACAAAAGAACCATCATTGGTAAATTCAACTTCATCCAATCCCATTATTCTTGTTACGAGCAGAGTATCATTAATATCATAGACATATAATGCAATATAGTCATTGGTAGTATCTTTACCGAAACTACTATAAACTTTACTTGGTTGGTAATAGTTTATTTTTTCTTTGTCTGTGAATCCGTATTCTAAAGCCATTGTTACCCTTAATTAAGTTTCTTATCTATTATGTATGGAAATCCAAGTTGTAACCATATTCGTTGACCTTGTAATGTTCTGTATAAATGGTCTTCAACTATTTCATCATAACGAAAATTCTTTAAATCTTTAAATATTTCAATTAGTCTTTTACCACTTATGCCTCTAACGTTTCTTTTCGTATTAATTCTAAATGCTTCCCAACCATCAGCGTTAACATTTTTTTTATCTTTTTTGTTTTCTGTAAAAAATTTCAATATCTTTTCGTGTAAAGCATCTGTCGACATATCTGGTGTGTTTTCTTCATTAAAAAATTCATTGATGACTTGAATTAAATAATCTCTTATGGTTGCTTGAAACTCAATTACTTCCGTAGTTATTTGGTTGCTTGTTGTCTCTGTTTCTGAATCTGTTGTTGAACTATCTTGTCCTGCTCCAAAGAAACTAAAACTATTATCAAGTTGTCCTGTAAAGAATTGTTGTTTGTTTTCTAAACGAACTTGTTGAAAATCTTCTTCTAATGATAATCCATCTATTGAACCCTCAAATGATTGTAATATTCCTTCTGAATTTCTTAGTGGTGCTTTCGCATCAACTACTGAACCTGATATATTTAATGACTTCTTTAGGTCTTCAATTGTATTCTGATATTCTATGACATCTCCACTTAGAATATTATTATATTCTTCAGATTTTTTTCTTGCGTCCGATGGTAAGTAAGGCATTTTATCTTACCACTCTAAATTCAAATTCATCATCATAGAAATTAATTTGTTCATCAGTAGTGTCACTACCACTAATTACTTTGATAGCAAATCTATAATTTCTCTCTGCTTGTAGTCCGTCCATTTGTATGTTAAAGAAGTTACTTGTTGAATCACAACTAATCTTTGAACCTGTTCCAAATGGAATTATTTCTTCCTCTGTTTCTGCGTCACGAACTGAATAAAAAGCAGATGCACTTGGTAAATATTTTACATCCAATTCTGCAGGTGTTGTAGCAAAAGCTGTTGTTGGATATAATTCTCTACCAACTACTCTTAGTTTTACTTTTGACTTTTCCTTATATTCAGGTCTTAAATTTTTAAAATAAACTTTTAGTCTTTCTAAGTCTGTTGAACTTAATGGTGATAAACTTCCTGTTGTCCAAACTGAATCGTCCCACACTGCTTCCAACTTAGGTGGATATATTGTATGTGTTTCTCTTGAAAAGAATTTTAGATTTCCTAAACGACTTGAATCACCTTCTTGTCCTGTATTGAAATCAAAACTTGCTGTTGCGTTGTTGTTTCCATAAGAACCACTATCTTCTCTTTTGATAATAAATCCGTTGTTCGGATAAACTGAACTTGAGTAAATAAAATTATTTACCAAGTCTGTTACATCTGCTCTGACATCCTTCTTGTCAAACGTAATATCGAAAGAAGAACTAATTCCATACTCTTGATTGGCATCAATACTTGATGTAAACCAAGTACCACCCTCAGTCAATACTGAACCTGTTACCCAAGGTGTTTTTGCTGCGTGATTACGATATTGATAACTTGCTCCATCATCCGTTACTGGATTGTGGTCAAGTTTTCCTGTTCCTGCTTTCCAACTACCACTTACCATATAGACGTGTAATTTTTGTTCTGCTTCAACTTCTTCTGAAGTTGCGTCGAATAAATTTAAAAAGAATTTTGTTCCCGTTGGCATTACACCACTTTGGATTGATTCTGAAATGTATGCTAAGTCAAAGTCCATCAAGATTCTTGATACGTTTGCTATACTACCATTTTGTTGAACGACTTTATTGACTTCTAATATTTCGTCTAATCCAGTATTAATGGAAGATGTTGTTCCGCCCGAATAAAGTGTTGTATCTCGTTTTCCAAATTCAAAATAATGCATTATTTATCTCCCAATACTCTTCCCTCGATATCTATATCAGGGAATTTCAGTTCAAATATACTTGGGTCTAATGATGGATATATGATTCCATCTTTTGATGCTGAATCTATATCGTAAACATTACCACTATAATTGTCTGTTGTTAAATGTTTGTTTTCAATAACAATTAAATTCTTTTGTGGATTGTTTGTTTCTGGTGGAACAATAGAAACTACTCCATCAACTAATGAAATCTGATATGCTAAGTCACTCAATATAATTGGTTGATTAATTTGCCATTTTTCTGTTGCAAAGAATTTCTTGACTTGTTGTATTGCTCTGAACAATACATCATTTTTATTAAATCCTCTACGAGTTATGATATTAAACTTAACACCGATGTTTATTACATAAGCATCTTTAAGATTAATCGCATCTGTTAATACTCTATATTGTGAAAGATATAATTTTAAATTTTGTTTTACTGCATTGTTTACTTGAGTTAATTTTTTATTTCCTGTATACCCTAACAAGTACATATTTAGTGCTAGTGGATTAGGAATGGTTGTTGGATTAACTTTCTTTGCTACTCCATCGATAACTTCCAATTGTCCTTCTAGTTCTAATTGTTCATCTTGAACAACATAAGCTTTTGCTATGTTTCCATATTTCTGTGGTAAGGAATAAACTCTTGTTATGTAGTCTGCTCTTGTTACTGCTCTGTTTTGTGCATTAAAGTATCCTGCAGCATTTTCTTTTATCTCTGTTAGTGTTTCTTGACTTGCTCCACCTGAACTTGGTGATTCATTGAATATCACTAATGTTGCATTTGAAATATCTTGTGTATCACTATTTAAATTTTCTGTACTATTTGTGTAAGTCTTCCTATTAAATCTGTTAATAGCATTTGATGGAACGTTATCCTCAACACTACCACCATAATTATATTGTATAGTTAATGTAGTGTTTGATGGTGCTAATCCAAATGTTTGTGTTTTTAAGAAATTTGTTGGGTCAAACGATTCGTCTAACCTTGAAATGCCAGTTCCTAATGATGAACCAACATTATCTGGATTTGGTATTAATTCTTCATCTGCGTCTGCACTAATACCACTACCGAACCTTAACTCCATTTTATTATCATCACGAACATAAGTTGTAAATCTTCTTGCTGTTTTGATTAACCTCAATAAGTAAGGTGTATCATTTTGATATTGTGATAACGCTGGGTCATTTAGTGTTGTATTCTCTTCTGACTCAAACACTGTATCTTGTGCTAAGAAAGGAACTTGATAGTATGTATTATTTTCACTATCAGTTACCGATACAATCTCTGTTACCTTTTCATTCGATAAAACTATCTTGTCAAACTTTTTAGCGCCTGTAAATGTAAATGTTTCTGTTTCTCTTGTTCCAGATTTAGCTAAAACTTTTTTAGTTAATCTATAATTTGTTGGAATGTTACCTGAATCTGGTTGTAGTATTTCTACTTTCATTGGGTCTAATGAACTTGATGTTTTAAAATTAACATCATCCATTAAACTAAATTCTGTTCCGTTTGTTGACATTACGGTTGAGTTTGCACTAACGATACCAGCATAATCTAAGTCTGCTTTAAAATTACCACTACCTAAGTTTTTAGCAGGAACATCAACTTGAGCCGTAAGTTCTACTATTGAAGGTGCTGCTAATGTTGGTTTATATCCATATGATTGAGCAATTGCTAATACATTTTTTCTTTCTTCTGCGTGTTGTAAAAGTGTTTCTCTGAATTGATTATCTACATAATAATTCAACACATCACCAACATATGCTGCCATCTCAACAAACATCATTCCTGGTGATGCTTCATTGAAATCATTGTATGTTGTTGGGAAGTAACTCTTTGCAAATTCTATAAGATTTTGTCTTATATCACGGAAATCTCTACCGAGATAATTTACCTCTTTCTTTACTAATTTTTTATTTGTTCCGTAGTCTACTTGCCTCGGCATTCTTATTCTCCAATATTAAAATTAAATGTTAGTGTTTCAAAAGAATCAGGGTCTACTGATACTGAAAAGTCTATTGATACATCTACGATATTACTATCGTTTTGAACCACACCTATATCGTTTATGTTTATGTATGGTAACCAAAATGAAGTTGCTTCTCTAATAACTTCATCTATTTGATTCTGAACATCTGGCCCTTGTTCAAATAATACATCAGTTAATCTTGAACCAAACTCAGGTTGCATAACTCTTTCACCCTTTGATGTTAATAGTAGATTTCTTAGATTAGCTTTAGCTTGTTCCAATATAGTTTTTGTCTTAAACAAAAAACCTTCTTGACTGTAACCTAATGGAAATCTAACTCCAACATACATATCATCATTTTTATCTATTTCTCTTACACTTGCCATTATGGTCTAAAGTTCTCACCTTTTTTCTTTTTGTTAATTGCTTTCATTAGTCCAGAGTAATCACGAGTTAAAGCATCTTGTACACCTTCTGGAACTGAATCTACACTAACTCCAGCTTTCTTAATTGTGTCTACTGCTGCCATTTCTCTTGCTGTTTCTTTATCTTGCTTTCCACCTAAATTTCCATAACCCAATACTTCTGCCATATTGTTTGAACCTAATACTCCACCACCCAATGATGGGTAATCGTCAGTTTGACCTAATGGATTGGTTTTGTTCAATACTTCGTTCAATGCTGAATTTTTTGAGTATTGTTTTTTAACTCTTCTTTTTTTAGCTTTTTGTTTTGGTTTAGAAATAACTTCTGATAAGCTGATTTCTTTATCTTCGTTAATAAATATCTCGGTCATCTGCTTTTTAACTTCTTTACGGACAACTAATTCGATTATTTTTACTAAGTCATTTTTCTTCATTACTACTCCTATTTAGTTATAAATTCATTCCTTCATTAATCAAGTCTGCAATTATTCCCATTGAAGACATTTTTTGAGCATCTTGCTCCTTTTTTTGAGAACTGATTAATAATTCTCTAACTTGTGGTGAACCACCAAAGTCAAGGTATCTTTTAACACCTTCAGTATCAGCACCATCTGAAATGATATCTCTGATATCTGTTGTGTCTAATGGTGGATTATTTGGGTCTGCTTCGTAAGCGTCAAGTGCTTCTACTATTGATTCAACACTACCACCACCACCTTGTATCGCATCAAATGCTGCATTTAATGCCGCAACCGATACAGCTGCTGCAGCTGCCTGAGCTTGTATGTTTGCTACTTTAGCTTTTGCCGCATCTATATCATCAAAAAATTCTTCCCACTTAACTATGTTATTTTCAGGAAGAGAATCTAATTCATTTAATCCGAGTGCTTCCGTAACGTCATTTAAAGACACGGTTTTCCACTCTTGTTTATTTAACCATTCAAATTTAAAAAACTTTTTTACTTCTTTTAATTGATTTTCAAAAAATCTTAAGTCTTGTAGATGACCAAAAAGATTTAATGGGTTTGGTGTTCCTGGTGCTATTACGGGTGGTAATATTTTTGATGCCGCTGATATTACTCCGTTGTTAATAGCTGCTATATGTGGTTTCATAGATTCTGCCATTGGTAAAATGTTTTCTGGTAATAACTTTGTATCACCATCTACATCATTTAGTTTTTTAGTTATATCTTTCTTTACTCCTGCTGATGTATCTGCTACTAATGATTTGGTTACAATACTCACTGCTTCAGAATTTTCAATATTTACACTATTACCTTTAATAAATACTTCACCTTGTGCAAAAATACCAATATCATTTGATTTAGCATTTATCATAACTCTATCGGAATCAAATACTATTTGTGGGCCTGTATAATCTATATCTAAATCTCTACCAAAAAATCCACCCATCTTAGGTGCTAATGTTTTTGTAGGTTCTGAATACGTTACTTGTTCATCATTCGTTAAGTATATAGATGCTTTATCTTCAGTAAGTGTTTCTTTACCACTTATAACACCTGCTACAATCTTAACATTGGAAGAATCAATACTTCCAAGTCTCTGATTACTACCCAATCTAATTGAGTTTCCAAATCTTCCTTGAATAATAGTATCCCCTTCATCAGCAAGAAGTCTTTCTGGTTCTACATCAAAGAAGTATTCGCCTTGCATTAAGTCCTCTTTGTCTATCCCAGCGTTTAGTGTTGGGCTTTCATCATCTTCTAATGTGCTTGCTTTATCAACACCACTTATATTAAATTTACTAAAGTTTACTTTTGATAAGACATCATTTACCTTACCAAAATAATATCTATTATTATTAAATTCAAACCCAATTACAACTTCACCAACCAATGGGTATTGTAGTATGTTAGTATCTAATGGTAAAAATTCTTGTAATTCAGAAGCTCTATCACCTTGCTCTGAAAAAACATATCTACCAAGTATAGCACCTGGTTGTGATGTTGTTGTCTCATCGGTATCCGCATTTATTAATCTAAAAGTATCAACAACTTCTAATACTTCTAATTCAAAAAATAAGTGTTCTGCGCCTAATTGCGCAAGTTTGTTTTTTAATCCATCACTTGTTAGTAATTGATTATCTAAAGGATTTGGTTCTCCACCAGAACCCTTCTTGATAATGTTAGCCATTAGTTTTCCTGTTTGATATCTTGAATAATCTCGTCTTGCTTGTTTTGTAACTCTTGAACATTTTCTTCTATTGCGTCCATTAATTGTTCTTTTTCTGATTCGGATAATCCGAACTCATCTCCATCAGCTGTTGCTCTACCTTCAGCTGCTGTAATTCTTTGAACGATTGTTGCTAGTTTGACGAGTTGCTCATCGTTCTTTACATTGATTTCTAAGTATTCCTTTAACATAGGAATTATTTGCACGGCAGTATCACCATCTTTAATAAACCCCACTACCTCTTTCATCAATACTTCTAATTGTTTTTTATTGGTATGGGAATTATCATAGATGTCTTTGAACACATCTCCGAGTGTTTTTCCTTTGAATATTTCGTAATCTGTTGACATAATTTTGCTTATTTTTGCTTGTTTTTAATCTAATAATAAATAGATAAAACTTAAAAAATAGGGATATATATTTATATATCATTTAATTTTTGTTAGATTGGTATATAGTTATTATACGACTATGGAATTTGTAGTCTTTTAGATTAATAAAAGGGGGAAACGAATATGAAAAATACTATGGCTATGATAATAGATGTAGTGGCAGGTCTTAAAGATGTGCTATTATCTGTTATTGGTCTTGGGGTTCTCGTTCAATTGATTTTTGTTGGCGGGTTCTTCGGTATGGACATTATTGGTAATCTGATTAGTTTAGTGAATTTATTTGCAA
>Ga0209337_1000570_pt1 | contig 29854 bp, 35 predicted proteins | sample LinPmetageLP53_FD_184044 | JGI IMG/M metagenome (GOLD analysis project Ga0209337, IMG submission 184044) | Marine viral communities from the Pacific Ocean - LP-53 (SPAdes) (version 2) | ecosystem: Environmental > Aquatic > Marine > Oceanic | place: Pacific Ocean | collected 2010-02-08 | reverse complement strand
GATTCTGGCTCAAGTGCAATGTAATATCCAATATCTACACTTGTATTATGGAAATAAGAAATCTTTTTAGAACTGACTGAAACATCATATGTGCCAGGCATCAATTTTAGATTCTCAACCTTGAACCAAAATGCATAGTCAACATCAGAATCACTTTTAGCGACATTCATGCTGAACGCATTTGCAGTTTGGTTCTTCTTATCTGTAACCTTTAGACTACCATTCTCTAGAACCATGTCAGGCGCACCGATAACTGCGGCAGACTTTGTGATTTGAGATAGTTCATCACTGGATAGTGTAAATGTAACCTCTGTAGAAGGCATGGTAATATCTTTTGTTACTGTGGTCACAACACTAGGGTCAGAATACCAATACTTCAGAGAAGAGGTTTTACCCTCATTACCCATCATGACATATTCATTTTGAAAATCTAGTTCTGGACTTTCAAACAGAGACATTGCAGCCAGAAACTCGTTCAAGTCATAGATGGCAACATCCTTCTCAAAAGTTTCTTCGACCTTTGCTTGTGCTACAATATTTTTCATCGCAGACATCGTAACCAGATTATTGCTTGCACCGATTTTAAGATTCTGATTGATAGACGAATAGTTCTTCAATACAGAAATAGTTGTATCACTTAGTTTCATTTTCACTCTCTTCCATTTCATTAATGTATAATGCTATAATACCATAGTGGATTACTTTTAACAAGTCCCTACGGTTCTTACCACCTTTTTTTCCGTATCGCTGTGCATACTTCATAATGTTACCGATACAGAAACCTTCACCGTGGCCACCGTCTATGATAAACTCTGTAGCTTGAAACTTGTTCTTACTATAGTGTTCATCATAGGTGGAGTCAATGTACTCTTGCAACTCAGCGAGTGTGTTGCCTTCGTTGTACTTGTAGTCTATGTCTTTACTTTTCAAGATTATCTCTTTCCGCTCTGGCTTTTGCAAGAGCTTCTTGTTCCCACTTTTGATTTTCAATCGTTTCAAAATATTGATTTTTTTGTTCTTCAGTTGCACCTTTTAACAGGTGTTCATCCGAAAACTCAACATTCCAATTCATTGCGATTGATAATCTCTCACCCTCTCCAGAGAATGGATACACCTCATGATGTAACCAATTTGGAAAGATAAACATTTGACCGACAGTTGGTTTGAGATAACACTGTCCATGTGGTCTAAGCATTTCAATATCCATACCGTGTCTTGGTTGCCAGACCATGCATGTCCATCCATCAATACCACCGGCAGCATTATTCAATTGTGGAGTAGTGCCATTTGGTATATTTCCTGTCTTCTTAATGTCTGGATATTCTTTCATAAGCTCTTCACTTTGAATAAGCTCGTTCCATTTTTCCTCAATGCAAGATGGATTTTTTAACCACATAAAACCAGACAGTCCAGCTAGAGTTGTGGTGCCGTGAGTATGCAAAGGATTATAATCACCAGCATAAGCATGATTAGTCCAAACTTCAAAACAATTTGACCTCGCTTGTACCCCTAACATTTCTTGCAAATACCTATCGCCAACAGAATCGAACAATTTTTTCAATAACTGTCCTACATCATTTTCCATATCAAAACCTACTTGTTTTGACTCCCCATTGTTCTTTAGTTGACCAACGAGTCTAGACCCATAGTTTTCGCCGCTCTCACGCAATAAATCTGTCTCTGCAATAATCTCATCAACTACCTCTTGGTCAAATTTTGCACTACCAACAATAACTGCTGGCTTGACATGTTCTTGCATAGGAATTCTATGTGCAATAGACTTTGGTTGTTCCACTGGAGCAGGAGTAGGCTCTGGTTTTTGCACTGGTTTCAACTCATCACCAAAAATCGCAGTGGTTTCACCAAAGACTCTAGTGTTAGGAACTAACTTAAATGCCAACGAAATTCTTTTGGGAGTATTCTTCTTATTGAACGCAAGTCCTCTATGTGGAATATTGCCTGTAAAAATAACAGAAGCATTGTATTGAGGAGAGACTTGCTTGATAACGCCAGGAGTTTCCTCAAACTCTGTTTCTCCACCCCAATCCAGACTAACATCTGGATTTAGATATACCAAAAGCGTATATCCAATATCACTATCTGGATGCCATTTACCATTACGGCCACAGTTTTGCCCGTTGAAATAAACTCGCTCCAGTGTAAAATCACTATCCAATTTAGAATTTACATGCTTTAAAAGATCAGAATTGAAGTATTCTAATTTTGAAACATCCCACATCTGGAAATCACTATCATCATCTGGAATAGAATCTTGAGACTCCCAAACCGGATTATGTAGATAACCGTGAATAATTTTCAAGTCACTATTGTCAAAGAAATTTTCATATATTTTAATCATAATATAATCCTAAAGGAATAGGGGGGTTTTGTCAACCCCCCTTTCCCAATTATTTTACCTCAATAAGTCGAGGCTTCTTCTCTTCTGGAACAACCCGCTCCAAATCAATACAGAGCAATCCGTTTTCCAGATTGGCACCAGTGACAACAATATCGTCAGCCAGTGTAAATTTGCGATCAAACTTCCGGTAGGAAATCCCACGATGATATGTATGTTCATCTTCGGGTTCTGCCTTCTTGTCTGACCTGACCGATAGAGTATTCTCGGTCACTTCCACCTCGATATCGTCCTTACTAAAACCAGCAAGAGCGAGTTCAATTGTATAGTTATATTCACCCCCTTTTTGGATGTTGTATGGTGGAAACCCTGTGCTTTGTACATTGTTATGAACATACTTCTGGAGTTGATCGAAGACCCGATCATATCCAACCGCATAGGGTGTAAGTTGATTGAAGTTGTCAAATAGACCTAGTGCTTTGCTTGTAACCATTGTTTATCTCCTTTACTAAGCAAGATTGTGTTTCGTATCCCATAAGGCGATACTTGTTAAAGTGAAGTGGTTTTTGGGGAGAACCACTTCAAAAACTCCCTTCCAAGGACTTACGAATTGCCCTGTGTCTCTTATATATAATCATTTAGTAGGTATTTTCAACCCCCTCTTCATTTTTTTCTTCATTTTCTTCACTCGACAATACACCGGCATCAACTTTAGTGTAGAGGTCAATGAAGGACTCTTTCGTATCTTCATCAAACCGTGCGACACACATTTCGATAGCGGTCATCTTGTTCTTGAATATAGTGAAGGCCTTCACAATGTGGTCTAACCGGCGAGTTGAGATAATCTCATCAACACCACCATCATAGAAAGTCTTACGGATGACTTCAGCCCATGTTACTAGATTGGTGGCAAACTCCTCATCCACTTCACCGTATTTCTTCATGGACCCAACCACAATCTTTTTCTCGACAGCGGCAGTAGGATAGGGCTGCTCGACAGTGATGGCAAACCGCTCAAGGAAAGCTTCGTTGAGGATGTTAGTTCCAATGAACCGTCCATCTTCAGAACCCTTGCCCTTAGTGTTGGCAGTGGCCATGACGTTGAACCCATCTTTCGGAGTGATCCACTTGTTGATCTTTTTCAAGAACACGCCCTTACCTTCAAGCACAGGCTGCAATGCAAGCATCTTGTTTGAACCAAGGTCACACTCATCAAGCAACAACGTGCAACCACGCTCCATCGCTTCGATAACAGGACCAGGCACAAACTTGGTTTCACCGTTTACCAAACGGAAACCGCCAAGCAAGTCATCCTCATCAGTCTCAATCGTGATGTTGAGTCGGATCAACTCTTTACCAAGTTCGGCGTGTAACTGTTCGACCATCAGAGTCTTACCGTTACCAGACAATCCTGTAATAAAGACAGGATAGAACATACCAGACTTGATAATCTTTTTCAGATTACCGTAGTTACCCCAAGCAACAAAACCTTCAAACGGAGCAGGAACCAAGTTCTGCTTCTCCATATTAGAAGCAACCAAGTTCATAACCGTATCAGCGGCAGGAGTCTCAGCAGAAGCAACTGCATCAGCAATGAATGCCGGAACATCTAATTCTGGTAACTTAAATTGATTGTAGCCTACGCTGCATTTCTTGAACCAAGTAGGATACGGCACCCCTGCTTTCTCAGCAGCAACCCGTGCATTATCTTTAGTAATAGTCGAACCATTACCAAAAATCTCAGCAGCAGTCTCAACAAACAACTTTTTGCGGGGAGTTAACTTAACAGTCATAGGAACCTCTTTAGTAGTTTTCATCATCATTATCTTATTATCGCATACTGGGATATTTTTGTCAAGAATTATTTTCACTATTTTCAAAGTTTTTTATGCAACCAATGCGACAAACTTATTGAGAAGCACTCGACTTTGGATGCGTCCCTTGTTGGACTTGGCAAAGGCAGTCTTGAGTTTTGCCTTGGAAGCACCAGCAAGATTATCATCCAAACCATCATTCTCGACGGTAAGACCACCACCACCCGGCAGAATGTAATACTGGTCATAACCTTTGGACTCAAGCACCACAACCTTGTTTTTACGCATCTTGGCCATTGCCTGATCAACAGACTGAATTGCATTTCCATCACCGTCTCGTAAGAGATACCACCAAGTGTGGCGACTAACATTGCCCTTACGACCAGAACCAGCAAGAAAAAATCCAACCACATTCATACCCGGCACTCTACCTTTAAGAGCCTTGAGAAGAGCGTTAGTGAAATTTGTGCGATTTCCATTAAACTCATATCGCTTGTTAGTCACAGGATCAATCAGAAGATTCTGTCCATGAAAACTTTGATAGAAATCATTACCATCATTATTGTCCTTAACACCCGACGATGCATTACTGGCACCATCGGTCAGAAAAATCGTGTTGATTTTCTGTACACCAGAAGCTTTCTTGTATTTCGGCAGGAAATCCATCAAAACAACAATCGCATCATTCAGAGGCGTTCCACCCAAAGCATAATTGGCAGGCGGGTTTAAAGGATAACCAATAGTGGCCCAACACTCATATGTATTGCCATATCGTTTGGCAATCATCCAAAGATGGTGCATCATCTTTTCTTCTTCGGCAGCACTCATCTTGCTGGAGAAGAAGTTCAAAAGACGCATATTTTCAGTGACACCCACTTCACCATAGTTAACATCAACAAGATAGTCATACGAATCACGATTGTAGCAACTAGTGAAAGCAAACACCTCAAAAGGAATCTTGGTGCGGCGGCAAAACATTACCAACTGAAGCAACTGATCAACAGTGCCCTTCAGATTGTCACACATTGAGCCAGACCAATCAAGGACCATAACCATACCGTGATTAGTCGCACCCGGCAGAGTCGTTACTTTCTTGAACAGGTCATCATTGAACTTATATGTGTGAAGCGCACCCATGTCCAGAGTGCCAGTTTTAGCAGTAGCAGCACGGGCATACTGGTCAGCAGATTTCTTCATCTCAAATTCTTTGACCATATAGTTCACAGTCTTTTTTGAGTCGTTCTTGAACTCTTTTACTTCACCTAAACAGTGAGCAACCCATGTATCGTCAGAACCGTTGCCATAGTGAGCACCTAACTCGGCAACAATAGTCTTGTAATCCACGATAAACTTAGAAGAGTCAATCTTGGGAATACGAGCATAGACCTTTTCGACGGCATCACCATCAGCAAGAGATTTCAGCCCATCTTTCAGAGCGGTATCAGTCTTGGCTTCTGGAATACCAGCAGGAGCAGAAGAAGTGGCGTTACCACCTACCTCAGAACCATCACTGGTATCAGAACCCTCTCCGGCAGCATCGTCAGTAGAAGCACCATTGTCAGCAGAAGACTTGGTGTCATCAGCATCAACATCTTTTTCTACCTCACCCTTACCGGATGTGTTATTGTCTCCGTCAGCGTCATTATCGCCAAACTCAGACTTATCATCAGATTCGTTATTATCAGAATCTCCATCACCAGACTCACCATCATCGTGCTTATCTGTCTCTGGATTTTCTTCCATGTATTTATAGAGGTCTTCAGCAAGGTCAAGAACCTCATCTTCCGTTTCGAGCCTCTCGGCACGGTCAATAAAGACTTTCTCTACATCAGAGAACTCAACACCCGGCATCATCTTAAAATACAGATTGATGCGGTCAATCAAGTTGCAGGAGTTTACACCCTCATTTGCAATCCCGAAAAAGTCACGGGCAGCAAGAGCGGTATAACCCTTCTTGAATAGATTGACAGAGCCAGGATACTTACGCTTTACAAACTTCTCAATACGAGCATCCTCAAGGATGTTCACAAAAGACTGATTCAGATTACGCTTTCTAGACTTATCAATCATATCCATTGAGGTCCAGATAGCATGACCAATCTCATGACACACCATCAACTCTTCTTCGTCCTTGGAGATTACATCTTTCCAAATCGGAAGACCTAACTCACGCTTCTTGATATTGAAGTATGCCGTGTCCATCTTTTTATTGATGACATGGATATCTTCTTCAGCAAGAAGTCGAGCTATTGTGTTTTTGTTTTTCATCATATCTAATACTACCATGTAGAAAGGATACTGTCAAGAAGAATCTTCACCTAATGAATAATTAATTCACCAGTGATATTCCATCAGTTAGACCCATCATTTCACATTCACGAGGAAATTCAAGCCACATCTGCTTTATTAGGTCTTCACGCTGTTTCTGAATCTCAGGGATTTCACAAATCTTTGAAAGAGCAAATACTTGTTCAACCATGCTTGTAAACTTCTTCATAGAAATTTCCTTCGTTTGTTTTCTCACTATACACATTATCTCATATATAGATGATATTGTCAAGAAGAAAATGATGACCTAAGTCATTGATTCTAAAGGATTCCTAAAAAAAGATTCCAAGCTTGTTCATTTTTCTGTGAAGTGCGGCTCTATCCATACCACAAAACTTTGCGATTCGGGTGATATTTCCGTGAAATATTTCAATCTGATGTTGAAAATATTCTCTCTCCCATTGTCTTCTGGCGTCACGCAGGGGTTTATCCATTATATCATCAGCATCTGGATTACCGATTCGATATGCGCCACTTTCCATTCGTTCTGATTCGGGATATTCCTCTGGCATATCTTTCAAGCCAGGAAACAGGTTTGGTTCTGTGAGATAAATAGACATTGCTGATGCTCCTTCAAAGCGTTAGAGTGGGTGAGGACGGCAATCCTGTGACCTACATCTATATTTATAAAAGGAACAATCTTTACACTCTTCCAACAAATTCGGTAGGCCCAGTCTCAAGTGAAAACAAATACCAAGCACAATTGTCCTTGCCTGTCATATTTCCAAACCACTTGATTCGTCCCACACTCACAATTTTTCTACAGTATGGCATGTATACACGACTCTGTTTCGTATGCATCCAATCTGAATCAAACAATAACCAAGTATCTTTTCGTAGTGTAAAAAATGCAATCATAGGATGTAGTATCTTTCTATCCCATGGCGGGTTTGTGATTATATAATCCAACTCGATAAATTCATCAAATCCTATTTTATCATACGAACTTTTATGTATTCCCTCGGCTTGTGGTTCAATGTCACTAGCCCACATGCATACACCCTTTGTCTCTAAATGTTCAATCAACGCACCATTACCAGCACAAGGTTCTGCAAACTTAAAACCCTCTGGTAAATGTGGTAATAGAGGTTCTACTGCTTCCATCGGTGTAGGATAGAAGTCTCTAGGTTTCCGTTCAAAGTTCGAGCGCTTGCCCATCGACCACAACCTCTGCATCAGTTTCAATCCATAATCTAGCACCACATGGTAATGGGTCATCAGGAGAATAGACAACCTTGCTATTCCCTAATATTTCAACCTCATGAGCATAAGTGTTTGTCTTATAAGTTTTCACAGTAATCACAGGATTACGCTTACCTGTCTTTTGATTGCTACGAATCACATGCGTATTTACATGAATTTTCTTTTTCATCTAAACAACCTCATTCCCAAAGTGTTTCATTATAACTTCTAGTTTATCTTCTGCATGTGACAATACATCAATCTGACTATCTATAGCTGCTGCAAGGTCTGGATGTTCACCAATACCCACTGGATTAGTGAGATAGACTTTGATATTATCTTTTGCTTTTTCAATCTCTGATTCATACTGTAGTTTTAGTGCTTTTATAAACATATTATTACTCCTTCATATTTGCATACATAAAATTACGACCACCTGACACAGGAAGTGTGAGGGTATCATTGTTTTTATTCTCTTCCTCTTCGTATAAGATAAGTGCAATAAGAGCGTAATTTGCCATATCAATGAGAGTGTCTTTGATACTCTCATCTTTGACTTCTAACTTTTCTTTCTTTGCAAACCCCATGATACGACTAAACTTGTCTCCAATTCGCACACAACAACCCTTCCATGCTGGAATCCCTGCCTGTTCGCATGTTCTGAAATTTGCAAATACATCGTCTGTGTTTGCGTAGTCATGACGCTTTGCATCATGCACCAATTTCATATTCTCCAACAACTCATAAAATCTTTCACTCTGGTTCATCTTTCTACTCCACTATGTGACTAAAGTTCTTTACTTTCTCAAATTTAATTGTACTGCGAAACTTATCTGCAAGTGCATCTTGTTTGTGACTAATCACAAATACATTCTCACCACCCAGTGTGTTGAGTATCTTTAGGAACTCATCTGTGCCTGTGCCATCCAGCGAACTATCGAACACCTCATCAAGTATCAAGAGATTAGTGTTAGCACTGTTCTTCATCTTTGCAACGGCTCTCCAAGTAAACAGCAGTGCAAGGTCAATACGCATCTTCTCACCTTCACTGAATGAAGCGTAAGTAAAATCATCACGATATCTTGACTTGATTGTTTCCTCAAAATTTTCATTCAGTGTGAAGTTAACATAAAACTCCATTGATGTGAGATAGGTATTAACCAACTTATTCATGATAGGTAGATACTGTTTTATAATCTTGGTCTTAATACCCTGATCAGTCAGCATCGACTTTACTGCTTCATTATAAACTCTCGACTCACGCAACTTACTTTTCTCTTTAGTAACAGACTCAAATTCCTCTTCTAGAACTGTGACCTCTTCGTGGTCTTTTTTGTCAACATGTCCAGATTGCAGCTGTTTCATTTCTGCATCTAAAGTTGCATTGAATTTTTGTAGTTGAGACATAGAGCTATTCTCTTTTGCAATCTCAACATTATTTGATTGTATATTTTGACTAACTTCATTGATTATCGTAACCTTTGCCTTAGTTGCATCCAACTCATCTTTAAGGTCAGCCATTCCCCTAGACAACTTATCAGCCTCACCCCTTTTCACATTGACCATATCAGATTTGAAAATCTCATCAATATGTTGTTGACATGTAGGACAGTCTTCATTTTTTTCAAAGAAACCAACAAGTCTACTGTGCGCTCTATGTTTTTCTTTCAGTTGGGACTGAATGTCTTTCAGCTTGGTGAACTTCTCTTCAATCCTCGAGGCATTAGATATCTTCTCATGCATACTTTCAATATCATTCTGAAGGTCAGCAATCTTTCGCTTCTTCTTAAAAATCTCCTCTTCATTACCAGCAATCAGAGTTGTTTTTTCTTCAATCAACTTTCTTCGATTATCTTGGATGTCTTTGATATACTTCTTCTTTAGCACAAGTTTTTCTTTTGTGATAGATTCCTTATACTCCAACTCTCTACAGTCAGTTTCGATTGTTTTTAACTTCTGCTTGAGTATCATGTTCATCAAGGAAAAAATCTGAATATCCAAAATCTCTTCAACGACTTCACGCCGATGTCTGGACTTCAGTTGCATGAAAGGAATGAATGTGGATGAACCAAGAATGACAACCTGTGTAAAACTACGATAGTTCAGTTTTAGAATTTGTTGCTCTAGGTATTTTTGATAATCTCTCACATTGGCATCTTGGTTATACATCTTGCCGCCAATATAAATCTCAAATACATTTGGCTTGATGCCACGAATAACTTTTATATCCTTACCACCAACGGTAAACTCAACCTCTACAAGACAATTAGATGCGTTGACAGAATTTAGAAGTTGTGGTTTATTGATGTTGCGAAATGGTTTACCAAATAGACCAAAACATATTGCGTCAAGGACAGTTGACTTACCAGCGCCATTCTCTCCGATAATCAATGTCGTTGAGTTTCTATCTAGTTGTATTTCAGTGAAGTTATTACCAGTTGATAAAAAGTTCTTCCACCTAACATAATTAAAATGAATCAAATCTCTAAATCCTGTGCTTCAATATATAATTCTCTTGTTGTGTTCTTGAGTCTGTCTTTACTTAGGTTAATCGGCAGATCATCAATATAGCGTTCAAGTAAGGTCATAGTGTCCTCGGTATTCTCAACAATATCATCAGAGACATTGCTTGCATCCAACTCTGAGAAATCTTCAATAATCTTGACCTCATGACAATCAGCCTGTAACAATCTATCAACAAATTTATCAAACTGATAAAGGTCTTTCTTATTGACCACAACCAATTTCACATATTTATTTTTGTATGCCGACATATCACGATTATCGTCAAAAATGGACACTGTATCATCATAGTAAATCTTGGAGTAAATAGTGTGGGGATTGACAATCCGTTCCAACTCTCTCTTCTCTGTATCAAATACATGAAACCCTTTAGGATCATTCCAATCATTCCAGTAGATTTCATATGGTGTGCCAAGATAGAATATTTGGCCGTCATCTGATTTGTGGTGATAGTGACCACTCATCACCATATCAAACCTTTTGAACTCTTGCTTGTCCCAGCCATGATCCATAACTAAACCTTTCTGCATTTCAAAACCATTTAACTCTAAATGGCCCATGCAGATTTGAGCATCAGATGTTTGCAACATCTTCATCGTGTGAGACATATTTTCAGTATTAATCCAAGGAACAAATAGAATTTTACATCCATCAAACTCAACTTCAGTTGATTTCTCATAAACGGTAATATTCTTGTGTCTACCGTCCACAAGTTCTTGTAGTGAGTTCACCTCGTTGGTATTCTTATAGAAGGTGTCATGGTTTCCAACAAGCATGTGAAAGTTTATACCTTCAAACTTATCGATAAACCGCTCACGGAAATCTTTCGCAATACGATAGGACACATATTTCCTTCTATCCATAACATCGCCGAGATGAACAACATCGGTTATGTTATGTTCTTTTAGATATGGGAAAAACTGATTCTCGTAAAACTGGAAAAAATATTCGTTAAAGTTTTGATTGTCATTCCTAGCGCCGAAGTGAGTGTCGGTGATTAGAGCTACTTTCAATCTTTTTTCTCCATGAAGACTTCTAGTCCTTTTTTCTTACCAGAGTCTTCTTTCTTCTTGGGTTTGTATACATCTTCTGCTGGCAAGAATGCAGCTAAGTCTATACCCTCAACATGATAAGTATTATTGTCACCTTCCATAGTTGTAAAGGAAGTATAGGCTTCCCTCTCAATCATTTTATTCTTCACATGACTTTGCTTTTTCTCTTTTGCAATTCTTCTTAGAAATGCATAGTAGATTATCTGAGTAAAGTATGCAAAGGGGTTTTTTGATTTTTCTGGATTGAAATTTTTCACATATTGTAGACAATTCTCAATGCCGTCTGAAATCATTTCATCTCTGTAAGTATAATTTATAAAATTTGGTCTATACGATAAATGAGTTGCAATTTTTAAGAAACACTCACCGATATAGTTTGTAACAGGAGGAGACTGCTTTCCATCATCCTCTGCGATAGCGCACTTCTCTCTCCACTCAATCATTGCCTGTAGAAAAACTTTGTTGTCTACATAATGGATACTTTTTTTCTTTGCCATTTAAATCTCCAATCACATAACATATAATAAACAAATATACACACAATGTCAATACCCATTTATTTTTTCATTGGAGTATTGACAAGCAGTGAAAAACCGTGTACTTTAAGTATGTGCCTGGGTCAATGAATAAGTTTAGAACCTGTTTCTGATCCTATTAATAGTTCATCGTATATATCTTCATCGTCTGGGTCATCGTCATCTGGAGATAGAATATCTTCATCTCCCCAGTTTGCATCTATTTTTCTAATCACATGCTCGTAGTATCTAGCTAATCCAGTTGATGCATCGGCAATTAGTATGCAATGACTTTTATTAACCTCAAAATATCTCTGCTCCGAAAAATGTTGCAACCACGGCTTGAGATTTAAGATTTCATTAACCTGACCATCTGAGCTTAATTTAGGAATCACATCCATTTTTAGTGGATTTGACACTTCATAATTGTCTACGGTTTCACCACTTATCTCACAGATAATCATTTCATTGTTGGCAAACTTTAGAATCTTGTAATTTTCTAGATTCATTTTAATTTTATCCTATCTATTTTATAATCAAATTTTTGCTCACTATAGATATTTATGCGTTCTTTAAAATGTCTTAGGGTGAAATTGAGTTTAGAATCGATGGAGAGATCATCGGAGATGTCAAAGACTTTGAGACTTTGGCTTTTGTCTCCAAGTCGCAACCCACGCCCAAGGGACTGTAACACTCTAATTTTGCTTTTGCTGGGACTGGCGAACACGATGTTATTAACATTCCTAATATTAATACCAGTACTAAAAGTACCATAACTGGCCACGATGATTGCTCCATGTTCTTTCTCCACTATCTCTCTAATCTGTTCTCTAGTGCCTGTATTAACACCACCATAGACAAAAAATACTTTCCTGTCCTTGTATTTATCTTTTATTAAATTATACAATGGCTCACCGTGTTTCTCTACAAACTGAAATAAACAGAGGGTATTACCAGTGCAATGCCCCATAAGATCGCAAAGAAATAGATTCCTTTTCTTCTTTGTAACGATATATTCCAATTCTCCTCCATAGTCAAACTCCTTTACTATTTGTCTATCCTCATCGGGATATTTTAAAACTATACAGTTAATCTTTAAATTTGATAGTGTTTTATTATCAATCAATTCTTTTGTTGTGACGACATATTTTGCTTTACCAAACAATCCCTCTAATACTAATCTGTTCGTTTGAGTTCCATCCAGTGTTCCTGTTAACCCAAAACGATATTTGCAAGTGTCAAGTTTTGTCATGATACCTGTCAAAGATTTTGCTTTGAACAGATGAGCTTCATCCCCAAACACTGCTCCAAACTGCCTGAAATATGCTCTTGGCATTCTATGCAACGATTGCCAAGTTGATATAACAACATCTTTAGTTACCTTTTTATCATGTCCTTGATATATTTTTTGACAGTATGTTCCAGAACTCCAACCATAATCCTCAAAGTCTTTGTACATCTGTTCAACAAGCGAAGTGGTTGGAACTAAAATTAGAGTTTTCAATTCCATCATATGGTAGTAACGAATGAGACAATATATTACTAATGACTTGCCCGAAGCAGTAGGAGAAATGAGCAAAGAACGATTTGTGGCAATAGCATGGGTAATGGCATCAATTTGATAATCTCGAACTTTAATTCTTCTTCCATTGAGAGTGGGTCTGAGCCCTCGTACAAAGCCTTGCACCACACTTCTGGCCACTGTTCTTTCACTTCTGAGTCCATCTTCCAATTCATAATCTTCACCATTATTTTTAAGGTACTCTTCTATATAGGGGAGTAGTCCTCTATATATTTCACCTGTGACAATGTTGTATAAACGAATCTTACCATCCCAAGTTTTATTCCTATATGCAGGCATATACTTGAAGCCAGGAACTTCAAAGGTAAAGAAATCATTCACCTCCGCTGCAAGTGATGGTTCAATATCTATTATTTTTATGTAGACCTCATTCTTTTTAGATATACGCATTTTGTAATGTGTGAGGCTCACCGTAATGACCTCTTACCAATATGTTCCATGCAATACTTATTCGTTCATTCGGAGTAGAAGGAACCCAATGCATCAACCATGATGGGAAAATAAATGATGTGTCAACAACAGAGTTAAACTGTATCATTCCAGAGTTGTCCCAGTTTGGTGTATTTCTTGGTTTTAAAATATTTGCTGCCGGTCTGGGATCAAAAAACTGTATTGGAGAGCCCCCCTTCAAATAGTATACACCAGACAATGTATTATTAGAGTGTGTATGGGGTGGATGGGTTTGTCCCTCTTCTAATATATTACTCCACATATTAGTAATTTCAATTTTATCGAACTCGTATCCACTATCTTCAAGTATTTTTTCTGTTACTGCTTTAATATTATCAGAGAGTGGTCTAAAGTAAGAAATTTTATGTAAAGTGTCATCTTTTGCTTTCTTGTAATGCGTTTGATTTACCTTTTGAACATAACTTCTCATCATCATCTGGTCATGATCACTAATATTCATTTTAGCTTCATGAACAGAGGTAGGAAAACATTTCCAAGTTTTTACGTTATCCATAACATCAGAAACCTCCGGCCACAAATTTCTTCCAATCTTGAGCGTTACGAATATCCCATCCTCTGTTATCTATAGACTTTATCACACCATCTATGAACTCTACTATTGTCTCATAGTATACAACCTTCTTCTCAAGTTCAATAATATCGTCATCAGAATTAATATACATCTGAAGGTCAGTTTTCAGAACTTTCAAGTCAAATGGTTTGGCAGCATAAATTTTTGCATCGGACTTGCCACCATAATATTCCCACTTCTCTCGGTATAATCGTTTGTGGTCAGCTTTACACTGAAACATGAGAAGTTTGTATTTGGTTTTATACTCTAACCATTTTGGTTTGATGATTTGATTTTTGTAGGATTGTTGGTGTAGGTCTTCATCATCTAATATAATAAGGTCTTCTTTGGCTTCCGCCTGTAATTCACTTAACTTGTTCATTTAATCTCCATTATGATGCAGTGGTGTTCAATGCAGTAAATTGATATATCTGATATGCAAATGTAGCATTTGCAATCACATTAGTAACATCTGTAGCATCATTGTTAAACTGTACGGCGCTCAATGCTACAGGATACAAATCTAAAAAATCAACCTGTAATAAAGGATTATTTTTATTTGACAAAACCATAAGGTATGCATCAGAAAATAATGCATTAGCAGGTGTGGAAGCACCAACTCTATCAGTCGAAGGACTTACCGCTGCGCTTGGGGTGTTAGATATATTTGACTTAAAATCACTGAACTGTTTTCTACTCTTTGGAAAACCAATTGCAGTCATCCATTCATGCAAAGACCGATAGTTCTCTAAAAACTCATCGACAATAAAACTTATCTCTAAATTCTCATAAGTTATTTTATCACCCATAATCGGAATGTCTTTAAATGGGGTAGGAAAAAGAGCTTCCCCCATATTAATGCCTGGAATATTTGCTGAAGTCGTAAAAAATTGCACTTTCGGTAATTGGTGAATACCGAAACGAAATTGAGTAGGACTCAAATAATCTAATTTATCTGGTTGTCTATCTATAGCTGTGGTCATACTACTATTTATAACAAAAAAAAGAGGAGGTCCGAAGACCCCCTCTAAGTTTGTAGTCAAGTTTCTTATTATTATTACATAAGGTTTGTAACTTTAACCCGACGATAGTAAGCATTTGTATTCGCTGCAAGTGAGATTGTAGCAGCTGTATTAGCAGCTTCAGCACCAGCACGGGCAAATGGGTTAGCAGCCATACCGTAACGAGTTTTGAACCCGATTTTCGGTTGGAAGGTGTCCTCACCAACCGCACGAACCATTTGTAACGGAACATACGGGCAATAGAACAAACCAGCATCGTAAGGTGAAGTACCCTTGTAACCAACGACATAATACTGCGAAGCAGCAACATTCGCCGAATACGGGTCAACATAGACCTTGTAACGACCATTCATAATACCAGCAAAAGTTGTCTGTGTGTCATCAACATTAAGGTTGTTGTTGAGAGCAGGCGTGTAATCAAGAACACCAGCCATCTGAAGAGCAGATGCAACATCAGCAGAACAGACGATCATGTTACCTTTACCACGACGAGTCTGTTGACCAATCGCATTCGCATCTCTTTCGATAGCGAACATCAGGCCTTTGAACTTCTCAACTGACCAACGACCATTAGAATCGGTGTCAAGGTCGAAGATACCAGCAGTCGTTGTATTAATCGCAGCACCCTTAACAGCAGTATTGTAGATCGAGCGAACAACCTCACGGTTAATTTCAGCAAGAATCTCTGTCGAAAGAATGTTAGCGAGTTCTGTCTCAGCGTCCAGACCGTGGATCGCTTTGAGGTCTTGAGCAAGTTCCATTGAATACTCAGCTTTCAGAGCACGGGAAACTGCCGTAACCGTCGATTTGTCGATACTGAATGACATTTCAGCAAAAGCGTTCGTGGCACTATCACCAAGAGCTTCAGACTGAGCAGTTGTCATACCAGTTGCGAATGCATAATCTCCAGCAGTCGGGCTGTCATTAAGAGCAGCAGGATTGCTTTCGCTTGCACCAATATCACCACCACCGATTGTGCCGGCAGCGTTCTGGTTCGAGAAGTCACCAGAGAAACCGTTTGCAGCAGCAGCGGTTGTCTCATCGACCAATGCTTCTTCACCATCCATCGACAGATGACGGGCCCGCATTGCAAAGATTAGACCAGTAGGGCCAGTCATTGGCTGGACACCACAGATATCATACGCAATTAAGTTTGGCATTGCACGGCGAACTAACGAAATTAGGATTGGGTCCCAATTTGATACACCCGATACATTACCTGTCGGAACACTTTCCGAAAGGAACGCTGCATCTTCTCTAAGAGCAGCTTCTTGGTTCTCAAGAATAACAGTGGTAACGGCCCGACGATACGAATCTTCGATTTCTGGAAGATCAGGATGTTTTAGGACCGGCGACCACTTTTCTTGTAGATGTTCTGTTTGAAACATTTGTTTCTCCTTTATTTATTATTACATCTATTTATTATGTTTATAATTTAAACAGCGCCTTTGATACGTTTTTCAGTACGACCAATAGCAGACATATACGCCTTCATTGCGTTCGTCGTATCAATGTCCTGTTCGGCGCTACCATAGTCATCATCATTATCATAAGTCTGATCAGAATTTACTTTCGGAAAATAACTTTCCTTCAGAGTATCCAACTTTTCACGGAAAGTGTCTTGGTTTTTAAAATCAATCTCTTCCGTCAGTGACTTAAACTTCTCAAACTGTGTATCAGTCAATTCAGAGGCAGCCTCTAAAACGACCTGTTCCCGAACCAAATCAGAATTAGCAGTCTTCATCTCAATATTTTGTTCCATAATACCATTTAACTGCTCTTCCAGTTCAGCAATTTTCTCAGATTGTGCTTCAAGAACATTATACTTTTCGTTTGGAACGTCAATGTAATGATCTTCAAACAACTGTTTCAAACCAGAAATAAAGTCTTCAGCAATCTCGCCCTTGAGTCCACGCTCAATTGCCAACTCGTTTTCTTTCATCCATTCCTCTACAACATAATCGAGGTATTGATCTACTTTTTCAGATAGAGTATCTTTATACTCATCTATTTCTATCGCCATAGCAACTTGTTGGTCTTCAGTAATTCTTGTCAACTCTTTACGAGTCTTGGATTTAACCGCAGCTTCAAAAATTGTTGCAGCTTTTTCCTTGAACTCTTCAGAGAGGTCTTCTCCATCAACGAGGGCATTAATATCAGACGAAACATCAATGCTCTTGATGTAGTCTTCAACAACCTCCTCGTTCTCCTCAGAACCATTTTTCATAGCATACATGGCAGTCAGGATTTCTTCTTTATCCATTTTTTCCATTTTAGCATACATGGCAGTCAGGATTTCTTTTTTATCCATTTTTTCCATTTTTTCCATTTCTTCGTCTTCATCCATTTCTGCATCTTCTTTAACTTTTTTAACTTTCTTCATAGGGTCTGGTTTCCCTTCATCCTTCTGTTGTTCGTCACCAGAGACTTCTTTCGCTTTATCTGCTGCAACATCAGTTGGGGAATCAGCGGCATCTGGTTCTACAACAGGATCACCACCATCTTGCATTTCATCAGATTGGGGCGGTCCTACTTTTTTAACTTTTTTTATCGGCTCTGCACCAGCAGACCCTTTAGTAGGAGCATCATGAGCGGCTTCTTCAAGTTCTGCAAGAACCTCCGCCTCTAGCTCTTCAATTGTTTGGTCTAATTCAGACATAGGAAGTCTCCTTTTTTTTATTAAATATATTTATAAATTACAACTTTTTGAGGAACTTAGCAAAAGCTAAAGCAGCTTCATTCGCTTGTCTTTGACGCTTTTTAACATCGAAACTTCTTTTTATCTCTGAAACATGAGCTTCAATCAAAGAACCGTGGTCCCAAACCCATTCCTTACCCTCCATAATACCCTGTACAAATGCACTAGGTGCAGAAGGGTCAGCAACAATATCCGCTGCTGCCGCAAGATAAAAATCACTTCTCACATACTTGGCACCGTCCCTCTCGTCCAAGCTTCCCATACCTCTAGATGATACACCCAATTTCGTTCCTTCGTCCATTAAAGTTTTGACGATTTTTCCCATTGGAGTATCTAAAATCCTAGCTTCACCTATAATGTTCTTACCATCTGGATACAACTCAGTGACAAGATGTGAAACTCTCTCTAAATTTACTGTTGGGCCATCTGGGTGGCCTAACTCTCCGTATGCTCTTTTTTCATTGACAAATTTATTATTATAGTTTCTAACTTCCTTTGTCAATACATCCATAGGATACACCCGACCATTACGGTTTTTAATATCCCCTTGCATAAAGATACCACGAATTTTATAACTTTTATCACCATCACTTTCTTCGCAAATGTACTCTACATTTTCAATGGCTTCTGATATTAGTTTCATGATTACTATACCCCTGCATGTCCTAAAGAGACTTCTTCAACATATACTGCACCATCGCTTCCGCCAGTCTCGTTGATAACCGAAATACGATAACCAGTTGGGTCATGGTCAAAAAGTAAATAAGACCCATCATCATATGCAGCACCAACTGTTCCTTCCTCTAATAAAATTTGATCTCCAGCATCTGAAGAGTCAGAATCCGTTCCGCTAAGAGCAACAGGAGACGCAACAGCAGAGCGAGGTCTTACTGATGGACTTATTGTGGTTGTACTTCCGGCTTTTAAATAAAATCCGTTTGTGCTAGTTACTGCGGAGTAGTCTTCAGAAATAAGAAAGAAAACATCTTGACCACCAAACTCAGTAACTCTGAAAGATGTTGCCGAACTCAACTTACCGATATCTACATCATGAGCAGCATCATCACCAAGTGTTGAAGCTGAGATTGTGCCAGCATTTCTTAAAGTTTTAAATGACATTTCCTACTCCTATACCGTTAACATTTCTTTTTCAAAGTATCGCATGAGTTCTTTTTCAGTGACTCTAAATTTTTTTGATACTTCTTTTATAGTCTTTTCAAAAGTATTTAGGAAATCTGAAGGTTTAGAATCCATAATTTTAAAGATAGAATCGACAGCATCTCTCATTTTTGGAGACAATTTTTTATATTCTGCTGATTTTTTATGTTCATCTTTCTCAAAAACTAAGTTTTGATAAAGTTCATCAATTCTCTTCATCTTTTTTGGCCTCTTGATTTACAAAGGTGCTGGATAACTCTCTTCTTTTTCCTTCTAACGCTTTACCAACCTTATCAGATATAGAATTGGCAAAATGTTTCTCAGCTTCTAAGTTTGAATTTGACGCAAGATTATCAATTATTTCTCTAGACATTTATTTCTCCTCATCATCTACTTCTTGACCATCATATTTGGCAACATCGTCTGGAGGTATTGGAGTGCCATCTTGTGATGGGTATCGTGTTATACCATCTGTACCAGAAGGAACCTCAATACCGCCTTCATCTGGATCAAGACCTTCTTCTTTATTTATCTGATCTTGCATATTTTCAATTTCATTGTCTGTCATACGCAACACCTTTTTCATTACATACTCTTTACTGAAAAATGTACCGATATAAGCCTCCACACTTCCCAAATTATTTAATCTTTCGTTAAGAAGTTCACCGTCTTTCAATTCTGCAAAGTGACCATCAGCCAAGAAATCATATTGAATATGTTCTTGCATCAGTTTCCAATCGTCTAGAGATATCACTCCCTTTAATAAAAGTTGCGTTTTTAGAATATCAGTGAATAGAGGTGTAAACTTCTTTCTAATTCTTTGAACAAACTTTGTAAATTTTAGCTCATCTCTAGTAATTTCATTGGAACGACCTAAACTAAATTGTGACTCTGCTTCCAAACGAGAGATTGGTACATTCAGTGACCTAAACAATTTTCTCTGAAAATAAACGATGTCATCAATCTCACCTAGATTTTGTCCACCAGGCAAAGTTGTAATCTCTGTTCCCCTACCACCTTCTCTTCGTGGAAGCCAGAAATCTTCCAACATACTCATATGATTTCTATCGTCACGAATCTCACCAGTTGATGCGTCATACACCAATTTGTTACGGTAACGGTTCATCACATCTTTGAGATACTGTTCAGCTTTAATCTTAGGCAGATTACCTACATCAATGTAGAAAATTCTACGCTCTGGTGCTCTTGATATACGATAGATTACTAGAGAGTCCTCAATCATTCTTAATTGATTGACGGGTTTAATTGCTTTTTGTAGATAAGATAAAACTCGACCAGAGTTGCCATCAATCAAACCAGATGGAACATAGGTTATAGAATCATCTGATATTTTTATCCCTTGATTTGGTCCATGAACTCCGCCACCGGCAACTTCAATGCCTTTGTCGTTATACATGTAAAATTCTTCAATCTTCTTTATTTTTTCTATGCCGGTTTCTGGGTCCAAAGCTTTTTCAACTTGTCTAACCTTTTTAATTTTGGTTGGATCAATGTATCGAAGTTCTGCTATACCCCCTTTAGGATTTTTACCATTAATGATTTTGTGAAAATAAATTCTACCATCAACATACCATCTACGAAAAAGGTCATGACCCTTTTCTTCAAATTTTAGAAGTCTTAAAACTTCCTCAAATTCGTCTCTAATTTTCTTTTTGATTCTGTCTGGATAGGGCAGATTGTCTAATTCAATCTGTACAGATATATCGCTTTCATTAGACACAATGCCTTCATTAACGATATCTTCAATCGCAGTGTCACACTCTGCTTGTTGTGCTATGTCACGATATCGCCTGATTAAATCAATATCGGCTCTATCTCGACCATCGGTATCTAAAACAGAACTATAAAATCCGCCGCCCGGAATTTCAATAGTGCCATCGTCAGAGGAAGGACTTGTAAAAGATACAATGTCCTTCTCATCAGTTTTTCTACTAATTCTAAATCCAAAAAGTTCAGCCATAATAACTCCTACTAATCCTTCTCACTCTTATATTTAGTAGGTAAAAATTAGACAAAATTTACGCTAGAGGCTTCAAAGTGTTGGTATCTCCAAGTGACTTCAAAAGTCTCAATCGAATCTGCTTGGTCATTAGTTAAATCTATTGCAGAAAGTGAAGTAGGCCATGCACTTCTAAAAATATAACTTTTGAGAATTGTATCATCCCTATCTAACTGTTCAACCTGTAAGTCAGTTTGATAATCTGCAAGAGCAGTTACTCCGGTTGCATCTGCGAGATCGTTGATACCATTCATCCACAATTCCATAGCGTTACGAACCATAAAGTCAGTATCGTTCATGAATGTTGTTGTCCAAGCGTCATCAAAGGTTCTGTCTCCAGCAATATAAATCTGCCTTCCTCTAAAGGGGATTGCAATTTCACCTAAAGTTTGTGCTGGAAGATTAGATGCCGTCACCAAGAATGAAGCCCTACGAACATCCAGACCAATCGCAATTCCAGATGGTGGAGTAATGGTAACTCTATATTGATTTGCCCGAGCGCCTCCGCCAAGTAAATTTGCTTTAAAATCATCTATTTGTGCCATGTGAAGTTACTCCTTAAAATTGTCCTACTACTTCACTAAACTCTACACCAGTGCGAACCGCAATAAAGTTAAGAGTAATGAAGTTAATTGATCTGGCTGGCTTGATATAAATGTCACCAATAAACTCATTTCGGTCTATGACCTCACCAGTGTTGTTCGTATCGTCACAAACCACTCTAAAGTCAAAAATACCTCTACGACCTTGAACATCTCTCAAGAAAGGTTCAATGAGATTTCTAAATTGTGCTCTTGTAAATTCATCGTTGAACTCAAAGAGAGAGAACTTCGCAGCAATTGAAATGGATTTCTCTAAAACCAAGAATAACCTTCTAACATTGATTCTATCAAATGCACTGGGTTTTGCAAGTGCAGTCTTATCACCAAACAATACTACACCTTGGCCTGGAAAATCAACAATAGGATTAATTCTTGCCCGATACAGCTGATCTCTTTCAGATTTCTTAGGATTATAAGAAAGTTTAATTGCACCTCTCACATTACCTCTGTTAAACCCACCTGGCGAGAACCAAGCGTCAGCAACTTGATCTGTGAAAGCACAAAGTCCAGCTGTGTCACCGTTCATTGGAACGAATCGGAAAACATCGTTATATTTGTCATACATTTGTTTATATGCACTATCAAACACCATATATGAAGATGAGGGACAAAGGTCAAATGCATCAACAACATTATCTGTAGCAGTTATAGAACTTGAAACCCCCACAGTTGCAGAACGGTGTGGAGAAGCAAAAGCAACACAATCTCTTCTTGTTTCTACAAGTGCATGTAACATGGTAACATGCGTATCTTGTGTGGATGCGCTGTCACCGGCACCACCACCTTTACCACCAAGAATAAGATTAACATCAACCGACTCTGTATCTTCAAAATTATCATAAGCTATTTCAAGTTCTCCAGCAGTTACCGCATAATCATCAGTACCATTTTTAAGATTTGATGTTGTTGGTGTATCCAACGCAGCGTATGAAGTACCACCAATTTCAAGCTCGATATTGCCGTTTTCGTCTTCATTTGAAGTGTCAGTAGCATCTAGAACAATATTATCTCCAGCATTCGCACCGGCGCCGTCAGTTCCACCATCTTCCATGACGATCTGACTTGTTTCACCAGTGAAGTCTGTGCCCCAGTTAGTTCCGGCACTATTATGATCCATCCAGTATATAAAACTAGAAGTCCTAAAAATTTTGTCTGCATAGTAAACACTATCACCTTGTGGTGATTTACAATTTGGATTTTTAGAGAGGTTTGCAAATGTCTCTAAGACAGCACTTGTTCTATTACCATTACTCTCTACAGCAAATCCATTAATTTCCCCTTGTTGGTCATATACAACAACATGAATCTCATCTAGTGTTCCTCTTTGGTTTTGTGTAGCATAATCTGATGTGCCTGGAGCAGCATCAAACAAATCATAAAATCTCCACCGGCGTCTAATATTTGTAGCCGTAGCAATTGTACTTTGAAGACCAACACCATTCGGATCGTCTTTGAGTTTAATTGTGATAGTAGAAGCATCAGCAGCTGTTACTTGATATTCAAATCCTAGTGTTTCACCAAAATTAACAATATCATGAATAGTGAAAACTGTACCATCGGTCACACTAATAACTGTCTGACCAAGAGCCTCTTCAGCACTTGTGGTTGTTACAGCAGTTTCTTCATATGCAGCTGCATTAGCACAAATGGATACACCTAACGAATTGCCATGTATTCCTGCGGTTCTTGCCGCCCACTCACCAACTGAAGCTTGACCATCTTCAAATGAATCTTCATAGTGATCGTCATCACGAATAAGAATTGATGTTCCAGATGCTATCGCATTAGTAACACCAGATTCGCAACGAACAACTTTTAGTTGGTCTGTATATTGAAGAAAATTTGCAGCGGTGAAGAATGTTTCAAACTGATTTGAACTATTTTGGGGTTTCCCAAAAACTTTGACCAAATCTTCTTCACTACCAACAGTTACGATTGAATTAACTGGACCCTTTTCAAAAGCACCAGCAATAGCACCAATCGATGTTGAAACTGCTGGGACAATTGTTGTAAGATCAATTTCTCTTACATGTACGCCAGGAGACTTTAAAAAACTCATTTCTTTACTCCTTTACCGAAGTCTTGTTGTATTTAAGAATATTTATAATATTCGATTTCCTAAACTGACCGTTTTATAAGTGTTATAACTTATAAATAAATACCATGAATGAACACTATGAAAAATACAAAGAGACAATCAAAAGAGTATCTCGTAGAAACTATCACAAAAGAATCGTGATATTAAACGAGCTTTTAGCAGATAAATCGTGTATTCACTGTGGTGAAAGCGAAACTATCTGCCTGAAATTTCATCCTCATGACTCCGAAATTCGCAAGTTAACAAAACGAGTGGGCACCAATGATAAAAGCAGAAAAGAAATATTTCATTTGATAGGTGAGTCAAAAATTCTGTGTTCAAACTGTTTTATCAAAGTTGATAATGACCTAATAGAATTTATTTAGGTTTTTACCAATTTGTCTTATAGTCTCTAACTACAGATGTCCACCTAGTGCCGTATTCATCAATCTCATCTTCAAAGGGGTCATCAACGCCATTCACTATAAAACCAAATGGAGCCATGTCCTGTTCCAGCATATCTTGTTGTTCTTTCATCATGGTCATTCTTATGTCGTTGTCAGTGAGTTCTTTAAAGTATGTCTGGTCTGTGGCCCAACTAAACATAAACATACAAGCAACCAAGTCATCATTACACCCATCATCAGCGGCATAGGATGGACCTCTACTAATAAATGTAGATAATTCATTAACACAGTCATAATCTTCAACAATTAGTTTATTATCCTCGATTAATTGTTTAAGATTTGAACATCCAATCTTCTTTACAGCTTTAGTTGTTCTAACCCCCAATTGCGCTCTGCCCCCTGAGAAGCCTGCTCCAAGGACTTGGCCTGCTCGCCCACGCATAGAAGCCATGACTAGGTTCTCATACTCCAAATCAAACTGTAAAGTGTTTGCGACCTGTTCACCAATATCATTTACCTCAACCATCACATATGCATTGTTATAAGCCTTCGCAACTTCATGTATCTTGGTAGGAAACAGTAGTGGTTTTATTTCATTGTCTCTAAACTTTGCAACAATCTTGTATGGAATTTCTGTGACATCAAAAACCACAAATGCAGAATAGTCATTTGCAGTTCCCCTAGAAACATCAGCGGTCAGCATGTATGTGCGTTTTTCTTCTGGACGAATGTGAATATCTATTCCAACATTTGAATGAATAGGTGTTTTATAAGTCAGCTGTTTTAATTTCACTGAACTTATCAATGTATTGATTGAACCCAAAAACTCACACTCAAACTCTGAATTAAATTGTGACTCAGATGTGTTTCGTATAGTTTCTATTTTCCACGCTTCATCACGGCCAGGAACTTCACTCCAATGAACCTCTACAGGAATATAGTCGTTTCTTTTTTCTTGTGCGTCCACCCATATCTTATAGAACATATTCATGCCATGAGGAGTTGACACCATAATAACTTTTGTGTTTTGACCAGAGGTGATTGTTGGATAGACAGCAGCGAAGAACTGCTCTGCGATATTTGATGGAACGAATGCAAACTCATCCAAGAAAATCACATTGTATGAACCTCCTCGAATTGCACTTGAAGATGTAGCAGCTGCTATAACTTTACTACCATTCTCTAGCTCTATATTACCCTTGTTCCAAGCTATGATGCCTTGTTGCATCCATTTGGGGAGGTTTTCGTATGCAAGTTGCAGTCTACTTAAAATATCTCTTGCAGTTGAGGATTTATTGGCGAGAACAGCGATATTTACATTTGGTTTAAACAGTGCGTAGTGTAAGAGATAACTAATGATAATTGTTGATTTACCAGATTGTCTAGGCAACTTAAAAATAGAAAACCTATTTTCATGCATAGTCGAAACCATACCTTTTTGAAAATCATACATCTCAAAAGGCACAAGACCCTTATCTAATGAAACAATCTGCACATAGTTTTGAATAAAGTGAAGCGGGTCTTCAGCACACTTATGATACTCTTGAATATTTTCTTTTGTGAATTCAACAGGAGTATTTGTCTTTTTTAAATTTGGATTGCCTAAATATTGGTTTTGGTCAGCCATGTTATTTATCTTTTAACATTTTCTGCAACTCAGCAGTACTCCCCACGAACAATGCATTTGTCACACTTTTAGGTGCGTTGTTAGGAACCTCTTTAAGTTTTCTCATTTTCTCTTGTAGGTCACCAAGTTTTTCAGTGACTTCAGCAACCTGTTTAATAAGGTTTCCGGCAACTTCATATGCCCGTGGATGGTCCGATTCTTTGGCGAGTTCCAGTATTCCTTCCACTGCATCCGTTCCTCTTTCGACCAAATTGTAGAAGTTTTGTCTTTGGTATTCATAATCGCTCTCCACATGATCATTATTAGTGTTATTTCGATTTTCTTGGGATGGGGGTGTTATCTCCTGTGATGATATTTCATACGGTGTTTTAGTTGGATATCCCTGATCTACTTTATAAATCTTAGTTCCATCATCATCATATTCCCAAACTCTTTTGTCGGGATCAATCTGATCGATTCCTAGAGCTTTGTCAATTATTTCATTAGACATGGTTATTCATCTTTTCCAGTTACAGGGTTAAATTCTTTGGAATCTGTGAAGAACGATGTTGTTTCATTGAAACCAAAATCATCATCAGCGTCTGCATTAAATGGTTTTGGACTGACTGTGTATCTCTGTTCTCTTGTTGGAGACTGATCTGGTAGGTCAGCAAATTGATCAACTTGAGCAGTCTTAATGACGTTCTGTGAAGAAACAGGGCCATACAAGTAAAATTTACATGTAAAGTTCATCGTATATATTAATGCTCTTCGTTGTTCAAACTCTCCTTCGTAATTGTCCTCATAGGATATCCCATTCAGAACAATGGGTACATCTCTTTTAATACCCATATCAGACATATCGTTTATTGTAATAGTGTAGTCTGGTTGGAAGAATGGTAAAATCTGTTCTACAATCTGAAGTGCGTCATCTGATTGCTTTGCTAGAACATATAAAACAACTTCCAAGTTATACGGCACTGGCATAAACTGAGAATCTAACTGCCTATTCGTATCATCTTTCACTTTTTTAAACTTTTGCACACGACTCAATTTACGAGTTGAATCGTATGATAGATTTTGAATCTCAAAACCAATTCTGGGAAGCGTGATTGCAACTTTACTGGATAAATCAGCGTCTGCTCTAAGGCGAACTAAAAACTTCTCTTTAGGTCCATATGCAAGAGGGACTTTCATAGATTGAACAACATTGCCCGAACTATCCTTTCGCACCAATTGAACATTATTAAATGTTGTACCGAACCCTACAATTATCTTTCGGATTGTTTCGTGGTAGAACTGTTGTCCTAACATTATGAACTGCCTCCTACATCACCAAATGGATTTGTTTCTGTGAAATCCAATACAGAATTATCAGCGTCATCAAATAATTCATTTTGTGCCGAAGTATCTACATTACCATCAGCGGTTGTGCTTCCATCACCTATTATATAGTCTTCCTGTAACAAGAAGCCACTATCTTCACCAAGAAGAACGCCAGCAGATGTTGTCATATCACTGGTTTCTAGTGCGACAACCTCATCATTTGCATCGTCTTCATGTATAATTCTTCCAAATCCACTCTCTAGTAACAATGCGTCAATGGTTGCAGAATCTTGCTCCATTGTAAATTGTAGTGCAAGAGTATCAGTAGATAAATTATCTTCAATCACATCAATCGCAGTGATATCTGTATCAAGAATTTCAGAGCTATACTCAAACAATCTACAACGCAGTTTATAAACCGGATTATTATCAAGTTGGAAATATGGCTCATCATGGTCAACAAAATTTATCTGAAACAATTTTGATAGGATAGGATGAAAAATTAAATCACCCTCTAGTGGTCTATCTGAATTTGTAGATGTTGCCTCTGATATTAAATAACCGCTTTCAAATGATGCTGAGGCTTCAACTGTCCCACTGTCAAGTGTGCCATCCTCTAGCAAAATAGAACCACCAAGAGTATCAGTTCCAGACTCTATAGTAATCTGTTTTGTGAGGTCTTGAAATCTTTCCTTCGCAACAACAAATGTAGCTTCACTTAAATTCTGCAAACCAAACTGACCCATCAGTTCTTTCTCACCAGCAAAACCACCCTCACTATCTTCCATATACATTTCAATTTTTGCTTGTGTAATAAATTTTGCAAGATTGTCTGTTCCAAGAATTGAATCTTCATTGACAAGAGTTCTATCTAGATAATGAACATCGTGCCCATATATCTGAATAGACTCAACAACCAAATCTCTATATAAATTTTGTTCAGTTGCTAATGCCGCAACATTACTGGTATGAAATATTGAATTGACTGCCATGACTTATCCTATCATATAGTTTACTGGCAATTCATAAGCTAACTGTATCTGTTCTTCTAATTTTTGCAATTCTTCTTGCGCTTGAGTAAATATAGTTTCACCATTCATCGTTACGCCACCCAACATTGCTACACCACTAAACTTACTAAGGTTTGCGCCCCACTGTCTTTTGAGTAATGCTGTAGCATACCTCTTTAAATAAATGTCATCATAAACATCTGTATATGAATCTGGGTCAAGTTTTCTATAACACTCTATAACTAGATAATCTTGGTCAGCGACAAAATCATTTTGCCAATCAGCATCTATATACAAACGGTTTTGGTGTTGATTAAATCTAATAGGTGTTTCACCAACCAAAATATGCTCTAGGAAATCTAGATGTTTCATCGTCATCTCATAATGAATTACAGATTGAGATGAAAAATCATATAAATCATTTAATCTTAGCTGATATCGAACATCAAACAAACTAGAGCGAGAAGAGGTGTCGCTAAATGGAAAAACCTTAACAACTGCTAATACAGTGTCAGGAACAGGAATCCAATTCTTACCTTCCAACCAATCAGCAGTTAGTGTGCTATCAAGTTTATCAGTTGCAGTAGTAGTTGCATTTGACCTGGCTCTGGCAACATCAGCAGTGGTGATTAGATGTTTCAGATACATTCTTTCTATACCATCATAGTGATATTGTGAAAAATATTGTAGCGCTTCATCTATCCTGTCATCTGCTTGGTCATCAGATATATTAATATCTATGACTCCAAAACCTAGAGCCCGTAAACAATAACTTTTAAATGTAGCTTTTGTTGTTGGAACAGCCATTACTTATCTACCAATTGTTGTAAGAGATTTTTAATTTCATGCATCTCCGATTTCAAAGTATTTATCTCTCTGGTTGCGTTTCTAATCGTATCTCGTTGCTCTTCTTCTTCAAGAAGTTTTCTTTTTGCATTCTCGGACCTTTTCTTGGCCCTTTCATATGCACTTCTATTACGATTGACTATAGCATGAGAGTTCATATCTCTTGCTAAATCTGTCTCACCTTCAACCTTTTGGAACTTATCACTCATTATGTCGCCAATGCGATTGCTCTTAAATCTTTGATTCTTGGCGGTTGAGACATATTTGTTCCTTGCATCACAATCTTAATAGAGAAAGAAATAAACTCATCTAGCTCATTGCCGATACCATCATCAGTGACACCAGCACTAAATACATACTCTTGGAAGTCTTCTCTATCAAGAGATGGGTTCACAAAGTCATCAGCACTACCATCTGTATTGAAGAATTCATAATCTAGGTCATCAAAGTCAACAGAGTCTTGGGCACCTAATGTCTTAAACAGAACCTTAATTTCAGATGTTGCTGGTCTATGAGCAGTCAAAAGAACTTTAATAGCCGTTGCTGGATTAGCTAGTATAACTTTTTTGGTTACATAGATTGCAGCATTATTGTCACCCTCTGGTTCTGTCGATGCAACAAATGTCAAATTTGATGCAAGGTCAGATGCTGAGTCAATATTATTAATTCTGTTTGCAACAGAAACCCAAGAAGCTCTTTCTAAATCAAC
>Ga0209337_1000569_pt1 | contig 29881 bp, 40 predicted proteins | sample LinPmetageLP53_FD_184044 | JGI IMG/M metagenome (GOLD analysis project Ga0209337, IMG submission 184044) | Marine viral communities from the Pacific Ocean - LP-53 (SPAdes) (version 2) | ecosystem: Environmental > Aquatic > Marine > Oceanic | place: Pacific Ocean | collected 2010-02-08 | reverse complement strand
ATAATGGTTTGAAGTTGAGTCATCTCTCTAGCCTGTACTGCACGTCCAGGTCTAAATAAGATTCTTACGAACTCTTTGGATTCGTTAAAATCATCAAAATGTGGTGATGTAGGAAATACGGTAGGCATAGTTTATAACTTTAAAATTGTTCTTAGAGTAACTAATTGTTCGTCTGTAAAACTAACTGAAGTTCTATTATCAATAAATAATAGATCTCCACTAAACTTATTTATATCAGGTACAGCATCAACTGTTTGTACAGTAAAGTCAGTAGCTGAAGCTGAATTTCTTAACTTATCACCAATAGCTAATGTATGATTATTTAAACTTGTAAGAAGCATTTGTTTTGTAGTAGATAAAGTTTGTACTACTTCAAATCTAAAATCTGTACTTGCTATTTCAAGTACAGTATCATTATCTACTGGATCTCCATCAGAATCAGTAACTGTATCCATAGTTACTAGAAATGCAGGGGTTCCTAATGAATTAGCAAAAGCTCTTTTATTTCCTGATTGTTCGATATCTTTGATAATTCCAAACTGTCTGAAATCATTATTAACATCAACACCTTGAATATTCTCATTATTTATAGTTGAAAACATAATTACTGTTTCAGCAAAAAGTTCAGTTGGTGCATCAAAACCATGTCCATTTGGAGGAGATATAATTGGTGAAATATTTGCACCTGTTCCTCCACCTCCTGTAACTGTTACGTTAGCAAAAGTAAATCCTACTCCTGGATTAGTAACTAAAATACTTGATATAGTATTAGATGTAGAATCAAAAACTACATTTCCATCAAATCCTGATCCATCACCTGATACAGTAAGTGTTAAGTTTGCTAAATTAGAATAATTAGAACCACCATTATTAATTTTAAAATTATGAAGTCCCCCATTAATAGCAGATAATTCAACAGTACTTTGTAATGTATCTAAATCACCTGTTGAAAGATCAACATTAGCTATTGCACCACTTCCAGTATCACTTACAATATTCAAATCAACAAATGAAAATCCTAATCCTCTATCATTTATTATTATATCCTCAACTTCCCCTGCATCATTTACAAATGGTGTAAGTAATGCATTTCCTCCATCTCCATTAATTACAATGGTAGTTTGAATATTAGAAGTATAATTTTTTCCTGGATCTGCTATTAATACATCTTCCATCTTACCTTCTTGTAAAACAGGAAGCAATATAGCATTTCCATTTCCTATATGTAAAGTGTTTCCAACTTTAACATTTGCAAATAGGTTAGTTCCATCATTATCAATATCAAAAATTGCAATATTAGCTGCTCTTATATTATTACCAGTGTTAGTAATAATTATTTTTTCAAATCTACCTGAAGTACTAATAGATGGTGCTATATTAGGAGTTACATTTCCACCTGCACCAGGTGATCCTCTAAAACCAAATGTTATATTTCCAGGAGCATTAAATGATAGTGCAACTTTTGCATTACCTGTATATCCAGAACCTTTTGAAGTGATTGTAACTTTATCTATTTGACCATCTGAATAAAATGAATTTTGTACTGATTTTGTTACTGGCATGAATTCAGAAGTTAAGAATCTACTTCTTAATGATAATGGAATTGTATACATATACTTCCATATATAATCATCAGCATACTTTACTGGAGCTAAATCAGATGAATTAGGCTCAACAGTTGATGTACCATTGTTATTATTAAATATGCATTTGTATACCTTAAATTCACTTGTCATTACATAAAAATCAGAATTTCTTAAACTTGTTGCTCCGTTAGGAGCTGGATTACCGGTATAATAATCCTCAAACTGATCATAAGTTCTGCCAGTTGTCCAGTCTTTTCTTGTAATAACTAATGAGGCATCTGATGATTCTATTCGTTTTATACTGACTATACTGTTTCTTACATCTGATTCATAGAAAGATGAATTTTCTACATCAGGAGGATTCTGTGGGTCTGGCCACGGAAGTATCTTTCCTATGTAGAAATAAAATGTGGATCTTTTTGTTAAAAGTTCATTTAGAACTGAGTCTGCTAAAGATCTATGAGCAACGTCTTTGAGTAAAAATGACATATTAAGCTACTGATACGTTCCATGTAATAACTATTGAGTCTGATGCACCTTTGTTAATATCTGCAAAAGTAGTTCTACACAACATTGATCCTGCAGCATTTCCTTGTGCATTAAATATTCCAGCTTCTTTAATAGTTCCTATACCTGTTCCTGGAGAAAATGTTCCAAGATATGTCAAAGTGTTTGCAGTAACCGAAGTTGAAGTTAAAGCAATTCTACCCATTTCAGCACCTAAAGTAGTATCACTAGCTGTAGGTGAAGTAGCACTACCACCAATAGCCATGTGATTCATAATAACTTCAACATTAGATGACATCCTTGTTGCTATATGTGATTTACCAGATGAAACAACTAAATTTGGTATTTCTCTTGTTTCGACTAAGTTATTGTCTTTATTAAATTTTTCTACTTTTAACTTGCCTGTTATTTTTAATGAGTCGCTAACCATTTATTTTCCTTACGTAAAGTCTGGTCCTTCAGTTATATCTATTAAGTAGTGATTTGCAGAAGCATTACCTCTTGGTTCTGCTGGTCCAAAGTCAAAGTAATCTATTTCACAATAAGATACATTAGACAATATATTACCAGAATCAATAGCTTCATTCATTACATCTACTGGGAGTAATGGAACTCCAAACAATGCAGTAATATTTTGTGTCATTACAACTGAATTGTCAACAAGTAATTTAGCTTCATAACTAATATTATCATCTAAAATATCAATTAAATCATGAAGTTCTAAATTAATATTAGAATTTGAAACTATTTCAACACTAGCTCTATAATCAATTACATCTTCAATATTTCTATTATTAAATAATCTTTGACCAGCTGGATGTACTAACTGCAAAACTACATCTTTAAATGTATTTATATCGGTACCAGTAACTAATTGATAAGCAAACGGTTGATATAGTAAATCATTTTGTAATCTAAAGTCTGGTTCTGATAAGAAACCTCTGTTTGTTGTAAATTCTCCAGGATACTTAGCAAGCGCTCCGACTGTAAATGTTATTGCTGCTAACCCATTTGCAACGCCAGTTGTTCCACTAGCTGGAACTGATGTAACGGTTGAGAAAGATACAACTTGTGATGATAGATAACTTATGTTTCCATCTTCAAAATATCGAGCAGCACTTGGGTATTTTGGTGTTACATATGTTTGTAATAGAGCATTACCAACATTAACCTCACCTGTTTCAATAAATCCTTCAGTATTGTCATCAATTGTATCACCAGATTCTGATACTGTTTTAGTAGGATCTAAAACAACAGAAAATATTTGATTTGGATATCCATGACCAAAGTTTAAAAATTTTAAATCAGTTACACCACCAGATGCACTTACATTAGATACTCTTACAACTGTGCCAACACCACCACCAAAGTTAATAGTATATACTTGTCCAAGTTTAAATCCAGTTCCTCCTTGTGATATACTAAATCCAAGTGTAGTTGGATTAATCTCACCTTCAAATATTACATTACCACCTTCAGAAGCATCTGTAACTGAAACTGATCTTCCAATTTCATAAGTAGGAGCAAGTAAACTCTTATCTAAAAATACTTCTGTAGTATCAGTTGTAAGTTCAACTGTTCCTACTACTGGTGTAATATATTCTATACCAGATTCAATATATCTTATGGATCTGTTAACTAAATTAGCTCTTTCACCGGTTGTAGATTTAATTCTTAAAGAATGTCTTTGATCAAATGTACCATCAGAAGGAATCAATACAAATTCATAAGGTACTATTACATCTACTTCCTCATTGTAAAATAATCTAAATAAAATTTCAAAAGATAGCTTTGTACCTTTAGATTCATAAAGATCTTTTATTCTTTTTATTAATATCTTTTTATCTGCTAAAGCAGTATCAGATATTAATGTTGTATAATTTTTTAAAAAGTATTGAACAAAACTATCAGTCGTCTTATCAATATCTCCATATGATTGAAGATTTTGAATAGTTTCTTGTGGGTTTTGATCTTGTTCTAAAAATTTATAGTAAAGCTCAACAAATTCAACAAATGTTTGATGATCTTTTTGAATAAATTCTGGAAACTGACTGCTAACTATAGCAGATATTTTTTCCGTTAATCTAGTTGTTGCCATTATTCAACAGTACTTGAAATATTAACTGTCAATCCAGCATCTCTTCCAGCAGCAGCATTAAGTATTGTTTTATCTCTAACAATTATTTGATTTCTTTTAGCTTGTATGTTTTGTGCTAATTCTTGTATACTTGCAGTTACTCTAAAATCTAAAATGTTATTTGGTAATGCTGTTGGTACAAATGAATCTACAACAACTTCACCTGTTAAATAATTTACGTTTCCAACTTTTGCATTTAATATTTGTTTAGTAAGTGCATTCCTAGTAACTAATGTACCAGATCCAGCATCTTCAGCTGGTGAAGTATCAGGAACATCAGTAAAATTAACTATTGTTGATACATTTTGAATGTTTTGAAAAAATCTACTTGATTTAACTGATCCAGGTTTAATTGAATTATCAAAATCAAAACTATCATCTCCAGAAAAAGTATTAACTGTATTTAAAGTAACAGAAGTTCTTTTTTGTAACTTAGGAATAAGAATTACAGAAACTATAGAACTATCAGATTCTATTATTTTTTTCATTAATAATGATTTGTTAAAGTCTTTATCAAATTTTTGTAAATCAGAAGTAAAGTAACCTTCAATTGTATTCTCAACAGTTGCTCTAATAGCATTAATAGATCTTGTTGTGTTATTAATATTATATACAACATCTACTATTAAATTTAAGAAAAAGAAATCTGGGTCAATAAATTCAGGCTGTATTGACATTACTTTTTTATCTTTTAAGATAGAAGTTACAATAGAATCTTTAGTTGTTTGTGATATATTAAAACCATCAAAAGGTTTTAACGATATCATTACTTTTCCAAACTTAGGTGGTATATTATCCTCACCACCATAAACAACAACTGATTCTGCATCTGTAAAATTAGCTTCTATTAAACCTTTATAATCATTAGCAGTTACAGCTCTATTTCTAGCTGCATTGACTCTTGGTGCTTTAAATTTTATATCTGTTATTGTATCAGCATTTCTTGCTGCACTTGGATTAGACGCAGTTGCAACAGTAATATTTGTAGTACCTCCTATGGCCTGACCTGCTGAAAAACTAATGTCAGCTTTATCAGAAGCATTAGCTCCAGTTCCAGTCGATAAGAGATATTCTATAATTACTAAATTACCTTGAATTAATTTACTACCGATAGTACCGTCACCAAAAAATACTTCATATTGTTCCAAAGGATTCATTTCAACAAAGAATACTTTTGAAGAAGGATTAACATTTGATATGTCAGATGTTTGTGTATATGTGTTTACAAATGTGTTTGAAGTAGAACCTTGAACTTTTATTTTTAAAGTAGATGTATCTATATCTCTATCAGGTATTACAAACTTCTCATCAGGACCTGTTCCTAATGAAACATAAGACAATGATCTTGGTGAACCTTCTATTATTTGTAATCCACTTAATGAATAATTATTACCTGAAGGAATAATAGTTGCTGCTTCTAAATTAGTAAATGTAAATGTATTATTTCTAATAGTAGTGTTAAATGTTGTAAACGGTTCAATAGTTACAGTTGGAGGAGAATCTGTAGGATCTACTACAGTTAGATTTATATTAGCTCTTGCACTTCTTACTGAAGTTGGTGTGAATCCTAAATGTTTTGCAATGGAAACTGCAGATGATCTTTTTACTGCTGAATCTAAAAACATTTCATTCAACAGCATATTACCAATATATGCATTGTAATGTGTATTATAAGCAAGCAAATCAATTAATACTGATAATGCTGACCCATCAAAATCATAATCTGTAAATGTATCTTGAGCATTTAAAAAAGTTTTTAAATTTTCTTTAATTGCATCAAAATCTAATTCAGATACATCTAATTTACTTATTTGTGACATTATCTTGCTCTCGTTAGTGATTGTGTAATAACTAATGGATTTGGAATATTAGCCATTTTAAATTCAACAGTTACATCAACTTCATTGCTATCTTGGTTATCTAATATATCTACTCTTATTAATGTTGCTCTTGGTTCAAAATTGTTAATTGCATCTGTTATAGTTCTTTCCATTATATTTTTAGTAGCTGGTGTAAAATTTTCGAACATCATAGAATAAACTTGACAACCTATTTCTGGATGAAATTTTCTTTCATAATTTTTTGTTAATATTAGATTCTTTATAGATTGCTTAACTGCATTTTCGTTTTCAGATTCGATTAAATCTTTAGTTTGAGGATCTGATTGAAAATTTAAATCAAAATCTATAAATTTTCTTACTTTTCTATTTACTATAGCCATGCTTTATTTATCCTCAATTAGCAAAGGTATCTGAAGAACCTGTAGCAGTATGATCACAAGAAGCCTTATCACCTGCCCTTACAACACCTATACCACTAGCAAACACATTAGTTGAACCTTCTACCATAGTTGCGCTGCAATGTGTTTCAGGCTCTGGGCAAGGATCATGTGATGCAACTGAGTCACCTATTAACGACACTTTATCACCATTTACAAACACAGTAGAAGAACCAGGACCAGTAATTAATCCACCTGCTGTATCTGTTCCTACTCTTGATACGCCTGGCATTATGCTAGATCCACAAATTGATTATCTTTTTTCTTGTGATTAAAATATGTAAACATAAGTTTTCTTGGTTGATCTACTTTAAATGATATATGTATCCAAGGTAGTCCAGATCCAGTATCTTTATATTCTAATAATATCTTATCAAAATTTATATTGTTTGCTATTTTTTCTGCTATATCAAAATATTCTTTTTTTCTTGTATTTTTAAATTGCATGTCAATAGCTTGACCTTTTAAGTGATCAGATGTTTTACTTCCTCCAGCTGTAACTTTTCTAAATCCTGAGGTAATAAACATATTAGGAAATAATTCTTTAATTGGTTCACAAATATTTAAAGCCATAGCCTGTAAGTTAAATACTATATCACCATAAGAAAGTCCAACTTGACCTTGACGAGGTATGTCATGAGGAAAGTAAGCCTTAGAAGATAATTTTTCAAGTGTAAACTTTGGTGATAATTTCATATTACCTGGTACAAATGTTACAGATTTAAGGCCTATGTCGGGTTGAACAATAGTTGATATAGTAGGTGTAGCAGTTGATCTTCTTATTTCAACTGGATCAGATCTATTAGTACCTGCAACACCTGATAAGATTTGACTTTTTTCAAACTGTTCTGATTCTTCATTAGATTCAGTATCTTCTGTTTCATAACCAACATTATCTAAATAATTAGAATATTCTGGATCATCTATTGTTTCTATTATTACACTGTTTCTATCACCTATAGTTCCAATATTAGCATCATTAGCATAAGTTGCTACAGAAGCAATGTTTGGAGGATTGTCTGCTACACTATATGAAGGATTATTCATATTAATAGTTGTTGCTTTTTCATTATAAGTTGTAGCTTGTTCATGAATTGAATCTGCTGACGATATCATTTTACTAGTAGCTATCAAACTCATATCTTTAGCTGCTAATAAATTAAAGTTTTCATCTGAATTAATATGCATATCTTTTAATGTATGCAAAAACATTGAACTGTTACATTTATTATGAATACTATCTTTAGCTGTTATAAATGCATTACCCTCAGTTTTCATATTAATAAAATTAGATGATTCAATATTAATATTTGCACTATTTAAATTTATTTCTTCAGTGGCAGACAAATTTAAAGTTCCTGCTGCTTCCATAGTAACATCATTAAAACATCTTAAATTAGTGTCTCCTTCAACTTCTAAATCTACATTACCAGAACAATATACTTTTAACGAACCTCCAATAGATACTCTTCCTTCACCCATTACAGATAAGTGATCATTTTTATCTACAAATCTATATTGACTACCTTTAGTTCTTTCTACAATAGAACCTGATTGATCTAATTCAATGAATGTTCCATTAGTATGATAGATATGTAATCTCTCAGCACCTGGTGTATCATCCATTTCTATTATATGACCAGATTCTGTTTCTATAACTTTATTAAATGGATATCTTGCATTGTAAGGATTGAGAGGTTGATCAAAACTTTCATTATTTGGTAATTTACAACCTAATATTATGTCTTCTGTTTTTTCAAAAGTAATTGTTCCATTTACATCACCAGTGGCAAGTTTATTAGTTTCTGTCCTTGCTGAGTAATCTCGAGTTGGAAATGTAGCTGTAGGACTTACAAAACCAGTATCTCTTACAAATTGCTTTTTAATGTTTTCATCATTTTGAACATTAAAATTTGCAGCATCTTGTATAGCTGATGTAGCAGCTGCTGTATCAAATTTTTTATTGACATCTGCAAATGCTTCCTTAGCACTTAGCTTATCATATATACCCCCTATATTAGGTACTGAAGGTAATTGAGGTATTCTACCAGATAATGCTTCTCCAGAAAATAAATTTAATTCATGTTTTATACCTTTGGTTAAACCAGAAGATAAACCTCCACTTAATGCATTTTGTATTGCTGATGTACTAATTTTATTCCTAAGAATAGGAGGAAGTTTAGTATTAAATTTTGAAACAACACTAGTAGTAAGTTTATCTGTTAATGCACCTGCAAGGGCACCTGTTATTTTACTATCTAAATTATTAGTTAAACTAGTTACATCTAAATTACTACTTATTAAATCAACTGGATTAGTTGGTCCAATAAGATTCTTAGGTATGTCTGTCAGTTCTTTATTAGCAGATAAATCAATATCATTAACTATTCCTGCTGAAAGTTCACTAGCTGTTTCTTCCAAAGCTTCATTCATAAATTTTCTAGCTATAGGAGGTAAACTTGTAAACTCAGGTCTAGCCTGAGCTTCAGCTACAACTATGTCTTTAAATTGGTTAACTTTAAATGAACTCATTATGTTGGCCTTTGATTAGCTAAAGGTGATAAACCTCTTTTTATTCTTTCTGCATTTATTCTATCATAAACTATTGGATCATCACCAAAGTAATGCAAATCATCATTTTTAGTTCCTTGAAAAGCCTCTATACCACTTAAAGAAGGTAATCCTGGTAAATCTGGTATGCCTGGAAGACTTGGTAAATCTGGAAAAGATCCTAATGATGGCACTTTAGGAAGTAAACCATCAAGACTACTTTTTTGAGAAGTTAACTCTGATTTTAATGAATCTAATTTACTACTATTTAATCCTGGAAAAAGTTCATCAGCAGATGCTTTCTTAAATTCACCAACTGAATCTAAAATATCATTATCATTTATAGATGATTTACCTCTTAATGCTCTATTAAATATTTCAGTTCCTCCTGATGGACCTGATTGTAAAGCAGTAGTAAATCCAAGTTCTTTTACAGAAGGACCAAACTTATTAATATCAACACCTTTTCTTCTTAAATTAGATACAAATGAATCAAAATATTTTTTCTTCATAAAGTCATCTTGATCTATTTCAAAAAGAAAACTATCAGAACTTGATATCTCTGACCATTTATTATCAAAGTCATCTGTACCTGGTTCTAATCCTACAAACTGTGGACTAAATTTAGAATCTTTTACAAATGTACTTAACGGTGAACCTTTTGAAGAAGGTCTTGCTTTACCGCCCGGTGTATGTTTAGGTAAAAATGAAGCTAATTCATACTTACCATATCTTGCACCAAATCTATCTTCACTTGTTTTAAAATCACTAATAAATCCAACACTTTTATTACCAGCACCAACTCCAAATGGTAATATTGTAGAAGCATTGTTTTTAGCAACATCACCTATTTTAAAATCTTTAACAGGAGGAACACCAGATTTAACTGGATTATTGTTACCATCTGTAATTTTTATTCCTGATTGATCTTTTATGTCTGAATCAGTTTTGTTTTTAGATTGATCATTATCTGTCTGTGGATCTTTAGGTGGTTCCTCAAATGTACTTTCATTGCCTGGTATTCCAGCTATAGTTCCAAAAAAAGCTGGTTGTTGCATGTTGTTACCATCTAAGAAAAAACCAACAACCCATGTTCCTTCAGCAGGTCCAATAGGAGTTGTTCCTTTTCCAGCAATAGCAGCAGAAGTTATAGGTTGTATTGGTGTTGCAAAAGGCAGATCTTCAGTAGGTTGTTCATTTTTATCTTCTGAATGATAACCATATATTCTTACTCTACATCTACCAGCTTTAAGTGGGTCATCAGTTCTTGATTCCACTACACCTATAAACCAAATAAATCCGTCTTTATTAAATATATTCATTAACTATCTCTTGCTCCATTCATTGAATCTTTAATTAGTTCTACTATCATATGATGAGACTGCAAAGTTATTTTATGTCTAATAGCTGATATTAAGTAACTACCTGTATAAAATTTATCTCCAGTATCTTTGTTTTTATCTTTTTCTGATTTAGGTGAAACGTCTGGAAAAATAAAATCTAATGTTCTACCCACTTCAACATCAGTTCTTCCAGGAATTATCATATTTAATTTAAAATTGTTAAGTTCCATTAAATTAGACTTTCTGTTACCATGTATCTCTGACATTTTTTCATTAACATTATCTTTCATATCAGGAAATAAACCTGGATGGACCGGTGCAAATTTTATATCAGATAAAGGTGATCTTGTAGAATCAACATTAAAAAAAGGTTTTGGTTTAGCTTCACTGTGTGAATAATCATCAAAACTTTCAATAGCATCATAATCGTGAGCTGCATACTTTTTATTTAATACATCTAATGTTATTAGTCTATTAGCCAAATATCCACTATTATAATTAGCTAAATGATCAACAGTTTTTACAAGTTGAAACTCTTCAACATTAAACATTTTGGATACTGGATTTTCGTTCTTTTTTAGTTGATTAGTTTGATATTTGTAAGTACCTATACTTAAACCATTATTACTATCTTTATTAAATTTAAATATTGTTTCTATACTACCAAAAACAAATGCTTTATTAGTCTCAAAAAATAAAAAATTACATGCTTTGCCTTCAAGTGGTATAGATTTGGAAGCACACCAATTTATACATTTAAATGGAGTCCATCCTGGACTAACAAATTTAACAGCATTGGATGTAGAAGTTAAAATTTGTAGTTTAGATACATCATTATTGAAAGTATAAGCATTGTCTTTTTTTATAGCTGTTCTTTTAGTTTGTATATAATCATCAAATATATCTCTAACTAATGCACTAATTTGACCTTTAAAGGTTTTAAAAATTGGTTTAAATGTATTAGCTATTGCTTCTAAAGAAACAAAATTTAAATTATATATTTGAGTTCCTTGGTCATTAGCAAATTCTCTATCAGTTACAGAATAAACTCTAAATATTTTTTCTATTAATTGACCACTACTTGGTGTTTCAATTTTAATATAAAGATATTCTTCACCAACAATAGGTAATTCTTTAATTAAGTTTCTAGAATCAACAAATAAAAAGTTGCCTGACATGTTTGGTGAAAATATATCTTCGTAAATGTTAAGTTCAGACATATAATCTTTTATGTCTAAAAATTTACCAGAACCTGTAAATATCACAAGCTCATGTATATCAACTGTACCTGCAGTTTGAAAAGGTATAGTAGTTTGTGTCATGTTTTCATTAAGTTTTCAAATTGACTAATTATTGATGGTACAAAATCACTTTTAATTATTTTAATACTTCTTTTTGCATCATTTTCTCTATCTTCATGGATTAGATTAGTAATAGCAGTACCATTTGTTATATTATCAGTACCAGTAATATTAGAAGTTATAGAAGTATTAGAAGCTAATGCAATTGTATCTCCATTATTAAAACCTCCTTGAGGTACTCTGAGTTTAAATGTAGAACTACCACTAATATTAATATCTGTAATAACTCCAACACCACTACCTGTTACATTAGTTAAAACTGAACCATTACTTAAATTTAATGTATCAATACTATCTGATAAAGTTATTTCAATATTTGCATTGGTTGTTATATTACCAGTCGAATCTTCATAATGATGGGTAGAAGTTATATTTCCATATTTCTCTTTTGTGAATTGTTTTAAAAAGAATTGTTCTAATGGCCATCCAAACCTTGGATCAAGTATACCATTAGATTGTAATATAATCCAGTGTAATCCTGGATCACCATAAAACTTATCAGCTGTAATTTCAGGTGTTTCACCACTTACTATATCATATTCATCATAGTTAGATGCATTAGTAACTACGTTAGCTAAAAATTTACTTCTAGTAGATAAATCTGGCATAACTTGCATAGATTCATAATTATCTAATGTAAATGTAGCTAACGGATATTTTTGAAAGTATTGATATGTCATTAGAATCCTTCTGCAATTCTTTCTTTAGTGAGTACTTCGAGTTCTTTAAATCTTAGGCTCATGTTTACTTCTACTGGTTGACCATCTTCAAATGAAGCAAAAATATCACCACCATATTCTACATTCATATCTTCTAGTACACAAGTTGATATTTTATTAAAATATGTATTTTCTTCACCTCTATACATATATTTTATTTCAAATTCTGAAGGATATAAAAACATTAAACCAAGACCACCTACCATTTCTGGATGCATATGAAATTTAAACATCTTAATTATATCTCTAACTTTTTGTGCTTCCTCTGCACTTTTAGGCATGAATGTATGTCTAAAATTAAATGTTCTAAAATCTACTCTCTCAAAAAATTGTTCTCTAAATGGATTAGTTACTTGTTTAGAAGCAGCTTGCAATAGATCACTAGGCTTAGGAATTCCTACAGCACCTAAAACTGAACTTAGTCCTCCTACAACTTGAGTAGCCAAAACTGCAGTAGCTTCTTTAGTTGATTCCATGTTCAAACCCATTGAATCACTAGCTCCTTGACCTCCTCCAGCAAAGCCACCACCTGCCATACCTAATGAAGTTTCTTGATAAGATACACCATAATTAACTGCTGGCCTATCTTGTATATGTAATGTAATAACATCTCTTAATCTTTGTGGAACATCTGGTTTTAATGTTGCAAGACCTTCTAATGCACTATTTAATCCTTTTTTAGCGGTGTTTAATGTGCCATCAATGAGTCCAGGACTTCCAGCATTAGTAGAATAATCTGCTGATTCTGAAGATGGTGTTGTTTGTTTTACTTGTTTTCCATCACCTATTCCAAGCATCCCCCCAAGTGCTGAACCTTTCTCTTTAGCAAAGTTTACAGCACTATTAACTCTTTGAGCAGTTCTATTAGGATCAATTCTGTTTTCTCCACCTCCAACTACAACATCAGCCATTAAATTATTTTTAATCCGTTCTCTGCCTTTTGCTTCACCTTCATTAAACTTAGATTTACCTCTCACATTAATATAAAATTGTATATAATGTTGTTTATCTAAATCACTGCTTATACCTTCAGGATATGCAAAATCTGTAACATTGTATTTTTGAACTTCACCTTTTGGAGCAGTATCGGGTTGTATGTTCAACCTAGTAACATCTTCTTGTAATTTAGCTGAAGGTGGACTCTTGTAATAGCTTGAACTACTACTATCTAAATTAATGCCACCCATGGTTGTACCATATGACATATTTTTTTCCTCATAAATAGTTATTTAATTATTATTATTTATCATGTATAAAGAGACCTACAAAGGACGATATAGAGTTGCCAACCCTAAAAAGTACAGAGGTGATATAAAAGAAGTAGTTTATAGATCGTCTTGGGAACTTAAATTTATGAGGTGGTGTGATTATAACAGCAATGTGTTAGAATGGGGATCCGAGACAACTATTATACCATACAAATCTCCAGTCGATAGTAAAATACACAGATATTTTGTAGATTTTTATATAAAAGTAAGAAACAAAGATGGTAAGGCCAGTAAGTATTTAATTGAAATAAAACCAGAAAGATTTACTAAACCACCACCTATACCAAAAAGAAAGACAAAAAGATTTATTAATGAAGTATTTACTTATGGAACCAATCAAGCAAAATGGAAATATGCAAACGAATATTGTCTCGATAGAGGATGGGAATTTTTGGTACTCACAGAAAAGGATCTTGGTTTAGACAAATATGGCTAATATATTAGAACAAATAACTTTACGTGCTGCAGGAAAAGTACAACCACAGAATTGGTATAAAACACAAGTTAGAGAATTGGGTGGAGCAAGTCCTAATAAACTTTTACAGTCTGGAAAGTTTGCAGCAAGAATTATTCCAGGTAACATGTATCTTTTTAAATATGATCCAAAAGACAAAGATATTCCATTTTATGATATGTTTCCGTTGGTTATTCCTTTTTCAAGGACTGAAGGTGGATTTTTAGGTATAAATTTTCATTACTTACCATACATGATGAGAGTAAATATATTAAAGGAATTTAATAGATTTGCAACAGATAAAAAAATTACAGAGAAAACAAGATTAAGATTATCTTACAGAGTATTAGAAAGTACAAGAGTGTTTAGGTTTGTTAAACCAGCTATAAGACATTATTTAAAGCAACAATTAAGATCAAGATTGTTAATAATCCCATTTCCAGACTGGGTTGTAGCTTCTCAACTTCCTGTACAAAGATTTAGAGGTGCTCCTATGGAAACTGTTCTCAAAGAAACTAGAAAGAAGAGCGTAGCATGACAATAGGTACATTATCAAACTTTAATTTATCAAACTTTCAAGCTGAAGTTCTAGGTAAAGGACTTGCAAGAGTTAATCGCTTTGAAGTTATAATACCAAGGCCAAAACTTCTTAATCAAAGATCTCCACAAAAAGGTTTTAATGGAGGTATAATTGGTGGAGAAAGAGTTAGTACTTCAACAATAGCACCACAAAGAATATCACTCTTATGTGAACAAGCAGCATTCCCATTATTTAACATTAATGTTAAGCCTTATAGAATATATGGTACACCATATCAAAGACCGGTAACTTCGGATTATGGTGGTGATGGTTTACCTATGACATTTCACGTTGATAGACAAATGACAGTAAAAAGATTCTTTGAGGATTGGGCAAGATTTATAATTAACAGAGATACATTCAATGTTGCTTATCAAGAACAATATATTGTTGATATAGAAATATACCAATTAGATGAATTTAATAGAAGAACATATGGTATAAAAATAATTGAAGCATTTCCAAGAAGTTTAAATCAAATGGAACTTAATAATAATGCTCAGAATCAAACACACAGATTAATAGTTTTATTTTCATATAGAAAATGGATGTTTATAAACGATAATCCAAGTAAATCAATACAAGAACCAACAGTTCAAAATCCTAAAGTTAGAGTGGATGCAGTTGGTGAGAGTATAATTAAAACTACAGAAACAAATATAGGTACAACTACATTCTTTGGACCTTAATTATGGAGATTAATAATGGCATTACCTAAACTTGAAACACCTACATTTGAATTGATATTACCTTCGACAAAAGAGGTTGTTAAATTTAGACCTTTTTTAGTTAAAGAACATAAAATATTATTACAGCAACAAAATACTGTTGCAAATAATATTGTAAAAACTATTAAAGAATTAATACATGTATGTACATTTGAGAAGTTAGATTTAGATAAACTACCTAATTTTGATATGGAATATATTTTTTTAATGTTAAGAGCCAAATCTATAGGTGAATTGGTTGATATAACAGTTAAATGTGACTGTAATAAGAAATTAAATGCAGTAGTAAACTTAAATAATATAAAAGTCATCAATGATGAAAATTTACAAAATACAAATTTAAAGATAAAAGATAATTTGTTTATTAAGGTTAGACATCCTGTATTTACTGAAATGATGGATATATATGAGCATGCAGATACTGATAAAGTATTTGAAGTAGTTGGTAAATGTATTGATTCAGTAACTATGGATGATAAATTATATGATAATTTTAGTAATAAAGAACTTAATGAATTTATTTTAGGATTAACCAAAAAAGAGTTTGAAATTATAGAACAATTCTTTTTGGATATGCCTAAAGTTGTTTATGAAGATGAAATTAAATGTAAGGATGAAGAATGTGGTGTTACAAATGTAATAAAATTACAAGGAATTGAACATTTTTTTATATAACTCTTTCTCAGGACGATTTAGCTAATTTTTACCAATTAAATTTTCAGCTAATCCATGAATATAATTATTCATTAACAGAACTGGAAACTATGATACCCTGGGAAAGAGAAGTTTATGTTGGATTACTTTTACAACACTTAAAAGAAAAAAAAGAAAGACAGGAAATGATACAACAGAATCAAAAGCATTATGGATAAATTTAAAGATTCTCTTAAAAACATGTTGGGCAAAATGGTTCCTAGTAAGGAAACCAGAGGAGCTGTCGTTGATAAATTCAAAGGTGCATTTGCGGCTAATCCTGAAGTAAAAATATTAGCTAAAATTGAAAAGAAACAAAATCAACAGTTTTTACTTGTACAAACAATACAAGATAGTATTAGAAGGATAGAAGAAAAAGTAGTAGGTGAAGAAAAAAAATCATTTGCTAAAAAAATATTTGAGTTCTTAAAAAAAGGTTTAAGTGCAGCTCTTGGTTTAGCTGGAATAGTTGCTGCTATTACTGGGTTTTCTAAAATTCCAGGGAAAATTGTTGATGTATTATCTTCAGTACTATCTAAAATGGGTTTAGGTAAAATAGCAAACATGCTCCTAGGACCTAAAACTCCACCAACTTTAACTAAACCAACAACAACTGGCCCAGGGGGACTTGCAAGAAAAGTAACAGTTACAAATATAAAACCCATACCAGTTATAGAAGCTGGTCTTCCTGGTAGAGATAAGAAAGGTAAAAAAGGTAGAGGTGCTAAAGGACCACAGACTAAAGGACCACAGACTAAAGGACCACAAACTAAAGTACCAGATACAAAAACTCCACCAAAAGGTACGAAAGTTCCAGATCTTCCTGATGACAAAAAATTCAGTGATAAAAAATTAGACCTTGAAAAAATAGCAGATAAAAATAAAGCACCTAAAGCACCAAGTAAATTAGCAAAATTTGGTAAAGCTGCATTAAAAGGTGCTAGATTTTTAGGACCTGCTGGAGCTGTTCTTGGTGCTGGAATGGCTGTCGGATCTGCAGTTCAAGGCTATGGTGATGAAGCTACATCAGAAAACTTAGGCATAAAAGGTAGAGATCCAACAGGTGGTGAGAAAGCATCATCAGCTGCTGGTTCAGCTATTGAGAGTGCAACACTTGGATTAGTTGATGCCTCAAAAGCAAGTAAAGCAATAGCAAAATTCTTTGGAGCTGGACCCGGAGACTTAGAAGGTGTAGATGAAGAATTACATCAATTTATTAAAAAAGATGATATAGAAAGATTTAAAAAAGAAGGTACTTTTGCAAAATATAAGAAAAGATTATATAAAGCACCTGGTGCTCCTAATCCTCTTCTTGGAGGTATGACAGCTCATCAAGCATATCAAAAGGCTTATGATGTAGAAAAAGCTGATCCAAAATTACAAGCAGAACAAGAAGAAGAAAGATTAAAAGGTATTGCTTCAGGAGAAGTTGACACAATCAATACAGGAATATCTGATACAGGTGAAGTGCTTACTCGTAAAGTTACAGCTGATGATGTTAAAGAAGCTCAGCAAAAATTAGATGAAAAGAAAGGTGGTGGTCAAGGTGGAGGTGTTACTGTTAATAATGTTAATAATTCTTCTAATCAAGCTCCACCTCCCCCAGCTGGTGTCAAACCCCAGCCAAGGAAAGGTCCAAGCTCTTTAGAAATGCAGCTTCTAAGAGATGTAGTATATCAATAAACTCAATCTTCGTTAGCTAGCTTAGCAAAATAACTTAATGATTCATCTTCATCAGATGTATCAACTTTTGCCTGTGTAGCAGGAACTGGTGCAGCAGTTGGCTTAGGTTGATCTAAGTCAACTTGTTCAGCCTTGTGTAAATTAGCTCCAGTAGCTGTTAGAACCATTTCTAACTTCTTTTTAAGTTCATCATAGTTCTTAAAGTTTTTTGGATCTGTAAATTCAACTAATGAATGCTCACCAGCCCAAATGTTTTCCAATTTCTCATCATCATCTGATAGAGGACTAATATCACTAAAGTCAGACTTATCATAATTACGATAACCTTCAACATTTCTGATCTTTAATTTAAAGTTAGCACCTTTCCAAAAATCAAATGGATTTATTGGATCTTCGTCATCAAACTGAGGTTGCATAACATCTTTAATCTTATCAAAAATCTTCTTACCATATTTGTATAAGAATGCTTTTCCTTCATTTTGAGGATTAGCAGGATCTTTTACAACATAGATATTAGAGATGTAGCTGAGCTTTCTTTTTTGTGCACGAGCTGTATCTTTATCTTTCTCTCTACCAGTATGCCACAGTTCTGTATTTAACTCAGAAACTGGATCTGGTTTGTTGAGAGTAGTAAGAGAGTTTTCAATATACCACTTACCTGTTGTAGGACTTTGAAAGGCATGATGCCATACACGAGCCCAAGGTAAGTCTTCACCTGTTGGAGGAGGTAAGAATCTAATTACAGCTTGACCATTACCAGCTTTATCTACCTCTGGTTGCCAAAACCGTTCGTCTTTTTTGTTTCCTTCAGATGGTGTGTTAATCTTTTCGACTTCTTTCATTAAGCCATCAAAATTACCACGATTCTTTTTTAAAGCAGAAAAATCCATTGCCATATTTTTTACTCCGTATAAATTGTATTATTGTATGATTGTGTATATTACTGTATTTTACTACTATTTACAACTGTTACCTATTAGCACTTGTGTCAACTGCAATATAAGGCCAAAAGGTAATTCTTTTAGATATCTCATGTTGATTTCTTGCAAACTTAGCAAGCACATTTTGAGTATCTCTTAACTGTCCATTAAGAACATATAAATTTTCTTGTGCAATGGCTATATTCTTTTCTATCTCTGCCATTCTACCATTAATCTTGTCTAATTCTTCGTCTGAGTATTGACTCATACTTTTCCTTATCTACGTCTAAAAACGGTGTATACTTTTTAATAATCCTTGATACATCAGGCCATATAATATCATTATCTAATGTTTTATCTAAAATAGCCACATAATTATTTATATCATTTAGTATTACCATTGTTTCTATTGAAACATCTTTACGTAAATACTTCTTTAAAAGTATGGGATGATTTCTTCCATTATCAAATATATCTTCAAACTTTATTTCTCTCTTCTCTACTTCAAACAATAACTTATCAATATCATTTGTAAATGTATAAGTCATTGCTTCAATTCTTCTTCTCCAATCATTATAATTACTTTTTGCTTCGGAGTTAAAAACACCACCCCATCTATCTCCTGAAACAAAATTAGCAACTAAGAAATCTACAACTTCTTTTTCATTGAATGTATCAGCAATCTTTCTAATACTCAAAAGATCATTCCTTTTAAAGAAAGATTGTTTAGTTGCTCTCACTCTACCTCTTTGTTTAATAACATCATACTTATCTGTAGTGAAATGTAATTTCAAGGCTAAGTATGATCTATAAACGTCAAATGCTTCCATACATATCATATCGGTAATTTACCTTTGGGTTTCATTAAATTAGATTCTTCAGCTTCAAGTTGTATCTTTTGTTTTAAAGACGGTGTTATTAAATTACCTATGCTTTCAATATCAACTGCATTAGTATTGCAGTAGTCTATTATTGCGTCCATATATCCTATTCTATCCTTAGAAACTCTCTCTTCAATAAAAAGTGAAAATTCAGTAGGGGATCTAAACCTCTTTGTTATAACTATACTATCATTAAATTCTAACATATTATACTATACCATATGTACGTAACATAATTAATGATGTGTTAATAGCAACACAAGTAACTGAAAAGGCACTAATAGTTAAACAAACTTTCTGATACATATTATCTCCTAATATTAAAAAATACCATACGTGCGTAACATAATTAATGTAGTGCTAGTTGCTATCGTACTTATTGCAATAGTATGAACAATCTGACAAATTTTATCTCTCATACTTACCTAATATAATTTTTATTTAAAACATCTTCTAATATAACTACATGCTCTCTATTGTTTAGATGTTGTTCTTTAATATCATCTTTTGATTGACCATGATAATCTACAGCGTGATGGTTCTTTATCATCATTTCATCAAGCCTTTGATTGTCATATTCAGGTAATACAAATACACCTAAGATTCTACCGTACTTTCCAACCCCATCTTTCATAGTTCTTAGTGTTTGTGTAGAATCCAAAGGCATAGTCTCTTGTACAAACTTTTTTGAAGCAATGCCATATTTTTTTTCTTCTTTGTCACTTGTTCTTGATTCAGGAGCATCTATACCATAAAGACGTACTCTCTCATTTCTCATCCATACACCAAAGCCAAGGTCAATATCAACATCAACTGTATCACCATCAACTACTTTAACTATTTTACAATTATATTCGTACATGTTTTTCCTTTGCTAACAACCGTAATTTTCCCGATAGGTTTCTCGTAAATCTATAAATTCATTAATATAATTATCGCGTTTTTCCTCAAATATAACTACACCTTCATGGGCGACTGCCATAATTATTAACAAATTAGAAACAGGTACTTTTGTTCTTTCCTCAAATGCAACAGCATATGCAGCAGTCTGCATAAAATAATTTTTTATCTGTTCTTTTGTCTTAAACTTAGAAGACGTTTTGAAATCTATTACTGACAACTTACCTTTATATTCCCCAACACAATCTACTGTACCAGCTATCTCTAAATGATCAGAATATAACTTACTTTCTAAACCATGTATATTATCTATGCAATCCAACTCTGGCTTGATTGAATGCCACATTTCAAGGTCAAACTCTTTGTTACGGAATTCTTTGTTCGATAAGTAGTCTTCGCATAGAAGATGCACTCTTGTTCCTTGCTTTGAGGCTTTAGCTGTGATTGCAGCTGCTTTTTCTTTACCAATTCTTTCTCGCCATGCTTGTATTGCTTTTTTGGCAAGTTGACCGGTAATCGAAGTGACGGATGGATAGGCTTTACCTGACGGAGTCCTGTATAACCTTGTACCATTATCGTTAAATCGTTTAATTGGGGGAAATTCATGATGTATATGGTTGAACACTAAGCAATTAATCCTAATTTATAAACTGTTCTCCCGTTCTCCTTCAAAGCTGTCATTATCTTCTTATCGTTGTCATCTATATTATATGATACATGAACCCACCCAGAGTCACCAACACCTGGTGTGTAAAATTCTAATATTAATTGACGAAATTCACAATTATCTTTAATCCATTCAGCTATTTCGCTATTATCTACACCAGCTATCTCTATATCTGCTGCCATTCCCTTGCAATGATCAGAAGTTCCTGACCCACCTATAGCTTTATTAAGTTCACTACTCCTAAAACCTGAATTAATACTTACAGGTTTACCAAAGTGCTCTCTAACTGGCTGTAACACATATTCACATAATAATCTTAAATTATCTATTTCATTATTACTTGGGTCATTATCTATTCCACGACGAAGAGCTGTTTGGCTCTTCGTCATCTCGTTTAGTGAAAAATTATTTGTTAGTTTCATTAGGTTTCCTCATACATGTCTTCAAATACATTTCTTGCAACTATGTATTCTTTTACTAGTTTAGATCTAACAATATCATCATTACCATATTCAACTACTCTGGCAGAAGGCATTAGATCAGCTATTAACATAAACTTTTTGAGTCCTGATTTATCAAATCTTTTATATAGGTCTGTTTGTCTAAAATCCCCACAAAATATAATTTTAGATCGTTCCCCAACTCTTGTTATAATACTATTAAGTTCCATATCTGTCATATTTTGACATTCATCAACTATAATAATAGAATTATCAATTGTTATGCCTCTTATATAAGAAGTTAGCATAAACATAATATTTTTTTGCTCTTGTAATCTTTGGTATGAATCTTTTCTTGTAAATAAACTATCACAAATATCTTGATATGGTTTTTCATAAATCTCAGCTTTTTCGTGTACATCACCAGGTAAATGACCTATATCTCTTGAAGGCACAGCTGATCTTACAATAATAACATTTTGAAATCTGTTATCTTTTGAAAGAACTTGTTGGATGGCTTTGTAGAGTGCAATATAAGTTTTACCTGTGCCAGCTACACCATGTAGCAAAATAAAACTTGACTGATCATATAGTTTGAAAAACTTCTGTTGATTTATAGTTAATGGAGTTATTTCATAAAGATCTTCTATTTTAACTTTTAATTTATTATCTTTATTTTTATCAAGAACTGTTACATTAGATTGTTGTAACTGTAGAGTTGGTTGTAGACATTTTTTACGCGACATTTATACTCCTTAGAGTTAGATTGAATGATCACTTTATTCATAATCTATTTTTTGTGCCCAACTGTTGGTAACGCGTTACGAATACCTGTTTTGGCACGGGATAAGTTTTGTCCAAGAGTACTACCATAACCAGATTGTTCATGTATCTTGGATAAAACTTCTTTGAATCCATTATCTGTAGTTTTTACACCAAGACGTACTGGATCACCTATAGCAGGTGTATAATCTATTACTTGTTCTAAGTGTGGATTTTTTTTCTTAAAATGGGTATGATCTTTCATTGGAAATTTATGTTCCGAAAGCTCACCTGTGTTTATATCTTTAAATGTGTAAGTTGGCATACAATTTTATTTATTAAAAAAAACTACGGTTATTGAAGACTTGAAAAGTTATTTTGTTTTTATTTTTAATTAATAACTTTTCCTTAGCCATTTCTATATCATCTATATTTGTAAAGATACCAGCAAATTGGGCATTCTTTTCTCTACCACGACTGTCGGTATTTTTATACTCTAGCACAAAAAATTCTCTCATACTTATGCTCCATAATACTGAACATTAGCTGTATCATATGAATCAACTCTGTAAGTTTCATGTGAAGGTCTATCCATTGGAAAAGGAAATGTTGCTTGATTAACATAAATGTTAGTTTGGTCTTCACTATAAGGATACTCAAAATTCTTATATGATTCCATATTTGGATTTATTTGATTATCATAATTACCGTAAATACTCTCAGATTCAGAATCAAAATCATCAATCATATCTTCATCATCAACTAGTTGAAGAAAACCTGATTGAGCAAAACCTATACTTACCATAAATGAATTAAGTTCTTCAACCATTTCAGTTTCATCTTCAGCTGAAAATTCATATGTAAGTCTGGATTTATTATCAACATTTTCTTGTGTAATTGTATATTTGTAGGGCATCAATTTCTCCTCATGTTAGCATGATCAATAGCATCAGCATTGTTAAAAATGGGAACGGGATTAGACTTATGAAGAGTACTAACGCCAACAACACTCGAACCGGTATAGACATTTTTCTCTTTTTTAAGCGCTGGGGAAAAGTCTCTTGAATTGAGACTTGGAATCTTTTTAGTTTCTCTAGGAAATACTCCAGATACTTCAAGTGTAGCTTTCTTTGAATTTATATCACCTTGTAAATGTGCAGGTAATATTTTACGTTTTGAATAAGGATTTATACCAAGTTTTCTGCTTTGTTTTGACTTTCCATAATTTAAAAATTTCATCAAACATTCTCCTTAACTTTTTTTTTACGACTTCGTTTTTTCTTCACAGAGTCTTCAACTTTTGGAGGCAACATATCAGGAAAAGCTAACCTTACTAAATCTTCCTTTATATTAGGATACATTATATCAAGTTTTCTATCCTTTGCTGCGATTAAGACTTCAGCTTCAGTATAATGCAAACCTTCTAGCATATCAATAAAGAGTGACTCTCTTTTCATCTGTGGAAGTTTCAGACCAGGATCAAAGAAGATATATAGACGTCTATATTCTCTCTCTAAGGTTGTTTTTTCATAACCCATGGGTTGATCTGAAACCTTCTTATAAGGAGGTGTCCCTTCAGGCAATAACCATGTAATGTTTGGATGAAAGTGCATTCTTAAAACGCGCGAAACAATGGGACTAGGTTCATTCTTGAGTAGATTAAATCTATCTTGATCATTTTTTTGATCATTAACTATTGTTAAAAATTCAGAGAGTAATAAACCTCTTTTCATTGGAACTCCTCAATAACTTCAAGCATGTTATTTAAATTATGTTGTTGAAAATAATTCTTAATTTTTTCTTTAGCATCATTAGTTTGCAATTTTTTATTTAAGAATGTCGATTGTATTGTATCTTTAATATCATCTGGTATTTTTGAAAGATCAATTAATGTTTGATTTCTTTCAAAGTTATTAACAAAACCAGTATCTTGTGGCATAGAGGTATGATCTAGTTTCCACTCATTTAATTTTTTAGTTTGTATGGCTTTCTGTCTTCTGCCTTCAACTATAGTATCATCATCACTTAAAACATTTGGTACACCATCACCTTTATCACCTTTAATGATATGTTCAAATAGTTTATCTTTTGGATCAACCTTACAAGTTACAAAATCATTTCTTGTAGGAGACCACTGATATACATTATTAAACTTATGCAACTGCATAAAATCATGATCAGCTGATACTATTATTACTTTTTCATTTTCACTTTTTATCCATTGAATATAACAAGCTATAACATCATCTGCTTCAGCTCCTTCTATTTCAACTAATTGATAAGGTAAGTGTTCTTTTATTTCTGATTTGAGTAAGTTGATTGTATCAAATATTAAATTCCAATCTAACCCAGATTCTTGTCTTGCTTTTTTTCTATTAGCTTTATAGTTTGGAAATATATCTTTTCTCCAATACTTTCTACTATCACAAGCTATAACTATATCTGGTCCATATTCTTCTTTAAATTTTGTTACATAACTTCGTATTGTATTTAAAACCATGTGACGAATCAAATTAACTTCAAGTTTTTTTTCTTTAGCTATATTCAATTCAGCCATTATGTTTGAAATAACTGTTTGTGAATAATCTATAATAATCATTTTTAATCCATATTATTTTTTCTAATTATATATCAATGTGTGAGCAAAGTCCATGTTACTTTTTCTTTTTCTTAAATACTTTATCTAGTACTTCCTTTGGTATTTCTGATATTGATGCTTTATCAACTACTTCTTTAGTATTATCATACTCATCTAAATTAATTGTAAGTGTTTTGTTTCTTTTAGTATTTTTAGAACCTAAGGGTCGACCTCTGCCTTTTCCTTTACTATACACTTTAACTTCTCTGTTAGCAGCTATTAATAAAATTATAGCCAAAGGATCAAATACAAGCACTATAATCACTATCACAGCTCGTACAGCCTTCTCTATGAGCTTCTTATCAGCTTCCCCATATATGAAGTCAGCAATATATTTGATCGGTCCTACTTCAGCCTCAAAGACTATTTGCTGTTTATTGAGAACAAACTTTTGTTGTTGTAAATCCGTAACAATAACTTGAGCATCATCTATAATTATATTAAGTTCTTGTCTTTCAGGTTTTTGTTTTTCTCTTGTTGATATTGCACCTGAAGGACCACGAACTCTGTCATAATCCATAAGTGTTTGTACAGATTGATCTAATTGCGATATAACTATTTCAGCATCAGTTATTCGCTTTTGTTCTCTTTGTATTTTTTTGTCTATAAGTTGTATCTGAAGTGTATTATCACCTGATACTGTTGTTTGTTCGATATGAGCTTTTGATAAAAAACCAAATATACCCATAGATGTAATAAATGAAAGTATAACTACTGCTGCACTAAAATAATATTTTAAAAATCTAGGAGCAGTCACCCAGTTTCTATACAACCACGAAGCAGCAACTAGCTTACATATCTCTAAGCTAACACCCATTATAATTATAGGAATCTCTGCTGCTGGAAAGATTGAAACTAATCCAACAATGGAGTAAAATGCGGCTACAGCAGATAAAAACAATGCTGAACCAAATAGTAAAAATATAAAGGTCATAGTTTTAGATGGCTTCTGTTGACTCGTACGTTAATTATACCATTATACCATTCTTTAGAGTCTTCTAAAACTGTGCGCGAAAACTGCTCTTTTGCTTCAAGATAATTAGCTGTGCCTTTTGATTTGCACAGATGTATTATTTCTCTTGTGAAATTGTCTTCACCTAATTCTTTAATGTCTTTTTTAAGCTCTTCTGATGAGCTCCAGTATTTCTTCCAATCTGATTCAACTATTACTTTTTTCTTCTTCTTATTGACGGTTTTCCGTTTAAGAGACCAAAAAAGTTTCTTGCCAATGTATTTTCTGCCACTGGTAGTGTTAGTAATAATATAAACAAACCCGTAGTAATCGCCCGGTTCATTAAATTCTTTTCCTTTATATGTCCACATTGGAAAATAGATCCATGTTTCCGCTTTCCTCTATATCCTCAACCTTATCAATTTGTGCACCACAAAATGGACAAAAGTATACTCGATAAAAGTCTTCGTCCAAATCATAGTGCACTTTAAAATCTGCTTCACATTCATCACAAATACATCTTTTCATTAAGCTGCTTTACCCCAAACCTTATCCCAACCACCTGATAAAGAACCTTTTGCATAATCCGTTGCTCTATTTTCAAAAAAGTTGGTATGTGTTGGTGCATTAATCATTTCTTCTACCCACGGTAAAGGATTCTTTTTTCTTTTATATATGCCTTTCATACCCATACTAATTAATCTTCTGTCAGCAATATATCTAATATATTCTTTTACTTCATTAGCTGTTAGACCTTCTATTGCACCTGTAGCAAAAGATAGATCAATAAACTTATCTTCTAATTCAACCATCTTTTCAGCAATTGAATATATTTTACCTTTTAAACTATCGTTCCATATTTCATTATTTTCTTCAACATATGATCTAAATAATTTAATCATACCTTCTGTATGTTGTGTTTCATCAACAATAGACCAAGTTACTATTTGACCCATGCCTTTCATCTTTCCGTGTCTTGGAAAGTTTAACAACATTATAAATGATGAAAAGAGTTGCATACCTTCTGTAAATGCACTGAATGCTGCAATATGAGCAGCTGTTGATTCAGTGGTTCCATTCTTCGAAGATAGATCCACAATATAATCATGCTTTGCTCTCATTTCTTCATATTCTGCAAATTCAGAATAAGTTGACTCTGGCATACCTAATGTTTCTATCAAATGTGAATATGCAGCTATGTGTAATGCTTCTCTTGCTGCAAACCCTAATAACATCATTCTAACTTCTGGTTGTGGAAAATGTGGAATATAATTTTGTACATATCCTCCAGCTACATCAATATCTCCCTGAGTAAAGAATCTAAAGATATTTGTTAAGAAATTTCTTTCTGAATCTGATAATTTTTTCTTCCAATCTTTTACATCCTCTAACATTGGTACTTCTGTATGAAGCCAATGTGATTGCTCATGCTTCAACCATTTATCATAAGCCCATGGGTAGTTAAATGGTTTGAAATATTGTCTCTCGTCTTTTAGCATTATAATTCCTCTTGGTTTACTTTTATTTTTTTATCTTTATTTTTAAAATCTTCAATAGCAGCTTTTATAGCATCTTCTGCTAAAATTGAACAATGAATCTTAACTGGTGGTAAAGAAAGCTCTTTAGCGATAGCTGTATTTTGTATCTTACCAGCTTCATCTATATTCATTCCCTTAACCAACTCAGTAACTAAACTACTACTTGCTATTGCACTTCCACAACCATAAGTTTTAAATTTAGCATCAGTTATAATACCACCGTCTACTTTAATTTGCAACTTCATTACATCACCGCAAGCTGGTGCTCCAACCATCCCAGTTCCAACAGTATCGTCATTTTTATCTAAAGATCCAACATTTCTTGGATTCTCGTAGTGATCTAAGACTTTGTCTGAATATGCCATTTTTCTTTTAAATATCCTATTCTATTTTCTGCTTGTTGTTCTGTGTTATAAGGACCACCTAATACTGACACGTATCCCATAACATAATAACATGATTTAAATTTAACCACTTCCAGACAATAAGATGTCGTAAACAATTTTGTAAGTTTCCTCCCAAGATTTTACGGGATAATTTTTAGTTGCCTTCAATGACAATGAATAATCATTACCATCTTTATCCATTCTATCGCCAAAAAAATGTATAGTATCATTAGGGTTGAAATCTTTTATTATTTGAGATTTATCTTTACCTTTAGGATGAATGTCTATACCTGTTTCACCACCTGCACTTGATACAACATTACAAAAAACATAATTAAATTTTCTAACTATTTCGTCTCTCTCACCTGTTTCTTTATCATACTTTACATAATCTTTTCTTTGTTCCATATTGGCATTTCTACCAACAATACTGAAATTAACTAGTCCAGGTCTTTCTTCAAAATGATTACCTGTTCTAACTGGATATTTACTATCTAATAAAACATCATCTAACCACCTGTTTACTTCAAAAGGTATTTTCCAATCACTTTTTTCAATATTTTTTCCATTTTGCCAAATATCACTACCTGAACAATTGTATACCTTTTCAACTTTTTCAACTATTTCTGTTCCAAGTTGTTCGACAGTTTTAACATAATCACTACCTGTAACCAAATACACTTTAAAATCCTTAATGAATTCTAAAAAAACTTTTTCCATTGAAGGTATTATTTTTTGTCTACTTGGTGTTAATGTTCCATCCACATCAAATACATATCTATTCATTATCTTTTACTCTGGCACGGAGATCAGATGTTGAAAATCTATGATCTCTTTGATTAAAATAAAGTTGGATACCTCTTTTTCTGCAAAGATCTTTTCCAGTAAAATCTTTATTTCTATACTCAACACCCATTATTCGGATATCGAGTTTATACATTGCTAATATATCTTCAAGATCTTTTTCTGTTGAATAGGTAATCAATTCATCAACATACTTAACAGACTGTAGTTGTATATATCTTTCTACGATAGTTTGAATTGGTTTATTTTTTTCATTTCTATCTATCGTTGGATCTATTTGTAAACCTACTATCAAATAGTCACACACTGACTTTGCTTCTCTTAACATTTGTACATGGCCAGCATGCAATAAATCAAAGGTACTACATGTAAATCCTACTTTCATAATTATCCTTCACAGGCGGCACATTCATCACCATTTTCAATTTCATTTTTAAAATGTTTCATCATTTGTGTAAATCCCCCAATATATTCACCTTCAATATAAATTTGTGGCACAGTAGTTACAGGTCTTCCAGTTACTTCTGCTGCTGTTTTACCTATTTCGTTTATATTAATAAAATCAAACGGTATACCACGAAGATTTAATTCATTTTTTGTTTTTACACAATAAATGCAGGTTTCAGTTCCATATACTTGAGCTTTAGTTCTTTTCTCTCCAGCTGCCAATGCACTCATATCAAGCTCTTTTAGAACTTCTCTTTCTATCTTTTTTGCTACCTTATCTGCTTTGCCAATTTTCTCAGATCTACAATAGTATAAAGTTTTTAATCCAAGTTTCCATGCCATAAAGTGAACAGCATGCAAATACTTTACGTCGCAGTCCGGCCGAAAGAATAAATTAATGGATTGAGCCTGGTCAATGTAATTTTGTCTGTCAGATGCGTGCTCCACAACCCATCTTTGGTCAATCTCCATACTCGTCTTGAAGAGGTCCTTTTCCCTGTCATTGAGTATATTAAGGTGTTGTACGGATCCATCGGAAGCGATAATGTTGCTCCATACCTTGTTATACTCATTTTCATTAGTCTTTTCCTTTATCAGTTTATCCAAATATTTGTTTTTATTCAAAAATGAACCAGATAAAGTATCTTGTCTATAAGCAT
>Ga0209337_1000568_pt1 | contig 29887 bp, 37 predicted proteins | sample LinPmetageLP53_FD_184044 | JGI IMG/M metagenome (GOLD analysis project Ga0209337, IMG submission 184044) | Marine viral communities from the Pacific Ocean - LP-53 (SPAdes) (version 2) | ecosystem: Environmental > Aquatic > Marine > Oceanic | place: Pacific Ocean | collected 2010-02-08 | reverse complement strand
ATTACGGAATTAAACGTTCAACAGATGCAGGAGATTACATATCAATAAGATACATGGAGTGCTATAACACATGACCAAATCAATCTATGACCAACTAAACGCATACGGTACGGTAGCCAAGCAACGAATGGTTGAAGACTTTAGTGGTTGGCAATATGATGATGATAGATGGGGTAATGTTGTTCAGATAACTGGAAGTAGTGGAGCAGTATCTATGAATGATACAAATGACGGTGGACTAAAAGTATCAACAGGAACAAATGATGAAGCCATGCTTGCCTTTAACGACATAAGACAGTTCGATTATACGTCATGTGGATTTGTTTCAGTTTCCAGAACAACGTGTTCCAATATAGCTCATGGACAAAACAGAACAGGAATAAAATATGACAATGACGGAACATTCAGTACAGGGGATTTAATCAGTATGGAATGTGGTTATAACAATCAAAAAATATCATTATTTACAGCAAGTGCAACAGGATATGAAAGAACAACAAGTTCCATAGACAGAGATACAGTTTACCATTCATACAAGGGATTGATAAGTGATGGATCAGCAACTTTAACCATTGACGGTGTATTGGAATGTACTACAAGCACTAACTTGCCTACAAAAAAAATGCAACCATTCATTTACAATGCTTCAAGTTCAACAGCTTCAAGTGCTGAAACTAGATATTTAGAGGTGTTCAATACATAATGGTCTTTCCATCTGTCTATGAAATGACGAACCCTTTAACTACAGTAGCTAAGCAACACATGTGGGAATATTTCACAGGTAATATAATAAGCCCTCGTAGATGGAAAGTTACAGTTGCAGGTGGAACAGTTAGTATGGCAGATTCAGCAAACGATGGTGTAAAATTATCTGTAGCAGGTGTTAATTATAAAGCAACCATATCATCAGGTGGAGATGGAAACCCTTCTGCAAGACAATTCTATCATCAAAATTGTACTTTTATAGCATCATTCAAATTTGATGCAGGACAAGCTTCAACAATTCAAGCAATCGGATTAAGTAATGGAACAATATCTTCCCCTAGATCTTCAGGATTAAGTTCAGCAAGTATTTCAGATGTCACAAATTTAGGTATATACTATGTAGATCATGGAGATGGTTCAGGAGTAGTAGTAAATACATCTACAACAGATAAAGTTGATACAAATTGGAATACTGTAAAAATATCACTTAATTCAAGTTCTCATATTACTACAACAATAAATGGAAATGCCATTGGAAGCACTATCACAACTGATGTTCCTACTCATAGAATGGCTCCTGTTGCACATATAGATTCAGGAGTTACAAAAAATATGTATGTAAACTATATGGAGGTATATAACACATAATGAACACTAATAAGATAAAGAAGGTATCCGTAAAGTTTCCTAACTTTGTATCAAAAGATTCAGTAGAGTATGAGGGTAAACGAGTAGTGCTAAAGCTTCCACAGATACAGGATGTCAACAACAGAATGTATAGTGAATTGTTCAGTAAAGATTCAGGCATGACGACAGGTGCAAAACACCTACCACGCATAGAGGGATTCAACTGCACATGGAGAAATGACGAGAAGAATCCACAGTTTACCATAGCCCAATTTACCTTTGCATCGGGGGAAGAAAAAAAAGTATCAAAAATAATAGAAAAATATGGAGGAACAGTAGTAGAGTCAAGGGCAGACCTAAACCAATGGCAGTTTGACGAGACTAACCTTAGTGGGAATACTTATCAAGTAGAGAATGTTAATGAAACCATGAGGGGTATGATTTAATATGGAATTTCTAGCAGGTAATCGTATAATTGGAATTGATAGTGAAAAAACACAAGCTGCAACAGCAACCACAGATGAAGATTTCTCAAGCAGTACAGGATGGACTAAAACTCCGTCAAATACGTCATACTGGAGTATTGCATCTGATAAGTTAAGTTGGGATACTAGAATTGCAAGTACAGGTCAGGGTTTTAACTATGATCTATCATCTGATATTTCAGGGGTATCTAACTTAGATGGATATAGTAAATGGTTGCTACGTTTTGAAATTGTTGTGACAGGTGGAACAAATTCAAATGCTGATAGTGTCACTACCTTTGGAATAAGTTCAAACAATGATTTCACTTCTGGAGTTAATGGACAATATTCTTCAAGTCGTTCTCACATAATGCTACAATGTGCTGTACTTGATCCAAATGAAAATACTAGAACATTACAGATGAAAGCTGAAAACAGCACTCACATGGGGCAACGAACAGATCCTAATATTGCATTTACTAATAATGTAACATACTATGTAGAGATTAAAAAAACAGGTGCTACAAGTTACACAGTATCATGGACAGCAAACTCGGATTATGTTACAGCAACAAATTCAAAAGATTTCACAGGTCTAACCTTAACAGGATTAAAATATCTACACATGGAGTCTTGGCTACAAAATAGTAATCCATCATACGAGTCAAGAAGTGATGGATATATTGATAATCTCAAGTTCTATCCTGATACAGATACACCATTATCGCCAATAGATGTAACTGATGGCTCAGTATTTTACTCTAAATATACCAACAAAGAATACGTATTAAACAGTGGTGTATGGAGTGAGTTATGACCATTAAATATTTAGATTCCAAACGAATTAGTGCTTCGACATCTGATTATCCATTAGGAACTAACAATGGAACTGTATTTGCAGATTGGGATTATATAAAATATGGTGGATCAGTAGATTTTGACGGATCAAATGACAATATAAAATTTGGAAACAATACTGATTGGAATTTCTTGCATAACGGTGGAAGTTGGACAGTATCATTCTGGATGAAACCAGATAATACATCTGATAGAATGGTATTCAATACCAATGCCACGACAAATACAAACATAGGAATTCAATCTATTCTTACAAGTGGAAACCTAAGAACCAGAATAGGAAACGGTTCTGGGGATTGGGTAACAGTTACAAAAAGTTCATTCTCAGTTAACACATGGTATTTTGTAGTAATAACTTTTGATGGTACAACATTATCAGTAAAAAGTTCAGCTTATGCTGGCAGTCTTAGTAGTGCTACAACTGGAACAGCTTCGGGAAGTCCAAGTTCAGCAAACAGTCTAGATGAAATGACTTTAGGTTCTGCTTCCGATAGTAACACTACATATCCTTTTGATGGTCACCTAACCATGTTTATGATTTGGGATCGTGTTCTTACATCAACAGAAATTAATACATTACATGGTAGTGGATCAGGAAGTACATCATACTCAGAATCAGGTCTAGTCTTACGAACTTGTTTACAGATTACAGGGGAGTCACTTCAATGGTTTGATAATCAAGTTCTTAAACCAACCAACGTACAAGACAATTCAATTCTAGTAGAGAGAGATACAGGTAAAAGATATTGGTTTGATGCTTCAAGTGACTTTGATTTCTCTGCAAGCACAGCAGGTGGGGTAAGCAATCAACCAGCTGATGCAACAGAAGTAGGTCAACTAATTACTAGCACTACGCACAGAGGAAAGAAAGCCAAATCTGCAACATTCTCAATGGCAAAAGTAGGATCTCCTAGTGGCACAATGGTCTATAAAATAAGAAAGTCCAGTGATAACAGCGTGGTTGCAACAAGTACAGGCACATCAGTAAGTGCTTTGTCAACATCAATAACAGCAGTAACATTAAATTTTAATGACGAGGTTATTCCGAATGAAGATATAAGAGTAACAGTATCAGGTGGTACGGGATCTGCACCAAATGCAATAAATATCAGAGGTGGTGGTTCAGATGTTGTATCAGGTCAAACTCTTACAAGTTGGAATGGTTCAGCATGGGCAGAATATTCAAATGACTGTGCAGGAAAATTAACTTTTACTGAATCTTGGACTTTGGAATCCCCTGTTACTCTACCATTAGGATTAACAATATGGTATGACTTTAGTGACGTATCTACCATCACAAAAGATTCATCTAACAGAATATCAGTTGTTGCTGATAAAACTTCAAATGGATTTGATCTGGTACAGGCAACAGGTGGAGCTCAGCCACTATGGGTTGCTGGTGATAAAAACTCTTTAGGTGTTATTGACTTTGCTGGAAGCAGATACATGGCTTCAACATTTGCAAGTATGTCCAATACAACAGGTTATTCTATAGTATTGGCTTGTGTAGTTCCAGCAGATAATAATACGTCAATGTTTAGTTCGACATCTCCTACAAGTGCTAAATTAAGAACTTATAATACTGGAACTTTGGCACTTGAAAATCTTGGAGTTGTTACAACTTCTCCTGTAATTTCAGGATTAAACGGATCATGGCATACTATTGTCTGTATTGGAAATGACACATCTTCTAAAGTTTACATTGATGGTACACTAATGGGAACTGGTGATATGGATGCAAATCTTGTAAACTGGCTAGTAGGAGCAGAATCTACAAGTGGTGGATATTCAAATGCTAAACAGGGAGAACTTATTGCATATAATAGAGTCCTTTCAGCAACAGAAATTTCAGATCTACATACTTACTTAAAGAAAAAGTGGGGAATATATATAAATTGATTAGCATAGGGGTATGAGTTTAAATGACCTCACCGTTTCAAAGTAACGTATTTCAGTACATATTCAACACTGATATGAGTTTTAAGGAAGGTGTGTTTCAAGGCAATACATTTCAAGGAACATTATTCCAGCCAAAGCGTATCATAAGACGAACTGTTACATTAAATAAAATAGAAGAAACAACACCACATGCATCGATATTAAGAAAGATTGCAAACAGTTTGTTACATCTAACCTCTCCACAAGTTGCTGACTCTGTATATCAAGACAATGTGTTTACAAATTATACCTTTGACACTCATGTGTTAAAAGAAGCATTGGTATTCATGGGATTTTTGAAGGTTGTTAGTCATGGTGTTAATGTTACCAAAGACAATTACTCTCTAAGAGGCAGGTTTAAGATATTTGACACTGCAATTAATATAGACAGTTCTAGTGTTGAAGGTCATGGTTTTGTTCACTGTATAAATAAAACAATCAATATTACCAGAGACTACTTTACCAAACAGTCACTTGTTAGAATAAAAAGTGAATCCGTAAACGTGTCATCATTCAGAAAGAGAATAGCACAGTTAGTAAAGACAGTTAGTCATAACATAGGTATTATTGGAAGTTCTATAGAAGCAGTTAAAATATTCCAAAACATATTTCAAACCAATGTGTTTCAAAATGGTATTACAGAGGCTAGTGTAGTTCAAGGTTTCGTCAAGTGGAGTAACACAAACATCAACATTGTAAGAGACTACGTTGCCAATCAGTCAATATTCAGAGTGTTGAATGAGACTCAAAACATACAGTCATTCAGAGAGTATGCAAAAGAGATATTGAAAATAGTGAACAGTGGTGTCAATATTACAAGAGCATATCTAAGAACACTTTCATTGAATAGATACTTGTCAACAGATGTCAATGTCAATCATAACTATAACACATTGCAAAACATAATGAGATCATTTGACTCCGCTGTCAATATTACTAGAGATGATTTCACAAAAATGTCATTACTTAAGATGGTCAATAGTAATTTGAACATACAGTCATTTAGACAAAGGGTAAGGATAATACTTAAACTAATTAGTCATGGTATGAATGTTACATCTAATGTTATACATACATCTGTATTGACACGAAGCATTGTATCCATAGTATCCATACCATCATCACTATTTAACAAACAAGCATTGATAAAGATGGTTAATAGCAGTATGAACATACAGTCATTTAGACAAAGAGTCAGAACTTTACTTAAGATATTTACTACTGCTGTTAATGTACAATCATCATTTTATCAATCCAAAGACATGTTCCGTACTGTTACAAGCACTGTAAACATACAGTCATTTAGACAGAGACTACGAATAATTGTTAAGATGGTTAATGAAATGTCCAATGTTGTATCATCTGATGATAGGTTCCTAGGATTCATTAAGATAATGAGTTCAGTTGTTAATGTCAATCACACACCTTCATTAATTAAAAATATGATTAAGACTGTCAGTCATGCAGTACATGTAAGAGGTGCAGAAGGATGGCTATTCTTAGTAACTGTATTCCAAAGTGGAGGAACTGGAATAACTACCAATAGTGTTAGACTCACAGATAATGAAGAGACTGGAAGCATTGACTAGTAATCCTTTTATATCATGAAAACATAAAACATACATGTCAATGAATCTTACAGGTAGACTGATTGAGTTTAACGTAAAATCAGGGGCAACATCCACATTAATAATGAATGTCACGACATCAAGTGGAACTGCAAAAAACATGAGTAGTACGTCAACATATGCCACTGCCAAATGGAAAGTATGGCAGCCTGATGGAACTTTGATAATTAACGGTAATGCCACGTATGCAAACAGGACATCAGGTCAAATATCATATACCTTAACTTCAGCAAATACAGCAATAACAAACGCAGGTGTTTGGGAAGGAGAGATAGAGTTCTTAAATTCAGCTGGAGCAATATCAGATCAAAGTGAAACATTCAATTTTACAATAGAGGACAGTTACTAATGACAGATATAGTAATGATACCAAGTGGATCTTGTGAAGTTTGTGAACACAGTGCAAGTAAACATGAAAGTTCACAATGCTCAGTAGACGGCTGCGAATGTACTAACATAGCATAGATTTATATAACACAAAACATAAAATTTTATATGCTAAAGATTGATGATATTAACGAGGAAGTTTATTTTCAGTTTAGAAGATCCCAAATGGAGGCTATGCATACTGAAAGACTAGGAGTTATACACGTCAGTGATATTATTAAACCATGTATGAGAAATGTTATCTATAGAAAGACAACCCCAGACACTGGTATGAGTACAGAGAATACAAAATCTCTTTATTTTGGACAAGCAGTTCACAACAACTCACAGGTAGCAAAGGATAAAAAATATCATGAAATGTTTTTTGCTTATGACTATGTAAGAGATGAGTCACTGACAAGAGAAGAAGCATTGAAAATACCTGTTGATGATCCAAGACATCTTGATATAATTTATGGCAGTGCGGATGACGTGTTAAAGATAAATGGCAAGTGGGTTATAACTGACAAGAAAACAACTGGAAGCATTGATTATTTTAACAAGGCAACAGGAAAAGCAAGTGATTCACATAAGGATCAGATTAACAGATATAGAGTACTCTTAAAGAAATGCTATGATATAGATGCAGAGTTTGGATGCGTAATTTACATTAGTAATAGAATTGAGAAAGACAAGAGAGACAAACCAGCAATACTGTCATTCAAATTAAAACCTGTTGAAGAAACGTTAGAAGACATGATAAACAAGTCTAACATAATTAAAGATGCATTAAGTAATAAAATATTACCTGAGAGAACCAAGTGTTTCCTTTGCGATGGCATGTGTGACTATGCAAGCATGTGTTTCACAGACGAAAGGTCATCCTTCGATTAAAAAAAACTATAAATAATAGTTTATAATAACTGTCATATAATGGAAGAAAGTGACGATATTTTCAAAATTAAGAGTATAGGTAACAAATTCATAGTCAGTGAGGACAAGAGAAAAACCATATCACCACACAACAGTCTCAAACATTTTAGAGAAGCAGACATACCAGCACTATGTGATCAATGCAAGTATCGAAGCATTGATGCAGGTGGTAATGGCAAATGTCCTAAATATGAAGAGGATGCAGTTTGTACAATAAGAAAAGATTACATATCATTCATCAATGAGTTGGATACAAGAAATCCAGAAGACCTAAAGGAGATAATGGACATAGTAACCAAAATCACATTTGAAAACGTAATGATGACAGCAACTCAATCAAAGTTTGACGGTGGCGTACCAGACAAGAACGGAAGAAGTGAAATAAATGTGTTGATGAATCTTATAAAATCACTTAGTGACCTCAACAATAAAATAACAATTACTGAAAGAAAGGAATTCTCTAAAGAAGGTGATATTAACACAATATTCAGACAGATAAAGGCAAAGGGAATTGGCAAGACCGACCAAGAGTGAAATAGAAGAACGTCAGGAGTTCATGCAGACTATTGCTGACTGTGCTAAAGATGCCAGTTTGTTTAGTGAAGTGTTCTTAGGTCATAAACTGTTTGACTACAATGTAAAGTATGTCAACTGTAAAGACAGATTCATAGTCTATAGAAGCGGAAGACAGGTGGGTAAAACCATGTCAACTGCCGCCAAAGCCGTACACTTTGCCTTCTTTGCACCTCTAATGCTAAAGACAGTAAAGAACGACTGTACAATAGTTATAGCCGCACCTACACAAAATCAAGCAACCATCATGTTTGATAGGATTCGTAGTTTGGTTATCAACAATGAGTTTCTCAAAGGCTACATAGTAAGAAACACTCAGAGTGAACTGTGGATTAACTTTTTAGACAATACTGGAATGAGTAAGATCATCACAAGAGCAACAGGTGAGACTGGTGTTGGACTGAGAGGTTATTCCCCACACGTTATTATTGCGGACGAATGTTCCTTCATTAAGACAGACATACTCAGAGCCTTCCTACCATCTGGTATGGCTACACAGGCAAAAGTATGGCTTACATCAACACCTTTCTCCAAGTCAGGTTATTTCTATGAGGCTTGTATGAACAGCAAGCCCAAGAATCCAGAGGGTATGTGGACAGAATTTCACGTCAAGTCCATGATGAATCCACTTATTGCAGAAGATCCTGTATTCATAGAGGAAATTAAGAGACTTACAAAGGAAGAATATGTCCAAGAGGTAGAAGGTGAGTTCCTAGACATTGGAGATGCACTCATACCAAACTCATTACTCATGGAAGCACTTACTGATGACAAACCTAAAGGCAGAGTAAAATATTATATGGGTGTGGACGTAGCAAGAACTGGTCGTGATGAGACAGTATTTACAGTTGTAGGTGTAGATGAGGAAGACACTGTATTCATAGAGGAAGTATATGCAGAATCACAAAGTAACGTGGTAGACGTAGCAGGTAGAATAGGAGACTTTGTACAACAATTTCATTTGGAAACCGTATTCATAGACGAGACAGGTCTAGGTGGTGGATTGGTAGATCTGTGCAGGGAAAGGGATATACCAACAAGAGGTGTAATGTTCTCATTGCAGGAAAAAGCAGATATGTATAAGAATCTTAGACTATTGTTTGAAAATCACAAGATAAAGTTAAAGAACATAAATAAAATGGTCTATCAACTGTCATATCTTAGAAGAGAATATACGGAGAGTGGTATAATGAAGATCAAGTCATATGAGCATGACGACTATCCAGACAGTCTTGTACTTGCCTGTAGAGCAGTAAATACAGGGGAAGGTTGGCACGTTATGAGTATGGGTAAGGCTCTCAAAGAATCTCTATTCGGTTAAACTTTATATAATAATACATTAATGTTTATATATGGAATGGCTAAATTGGCTGGATAAAGAAGATAAATATTCAGGAATGACAGCTAAACAAAGAAAAATACAAGAATCCATTGACAATGAAAAAGATTCTGATAATCAATATTATACTAAAGCATGGGAATCATGGCTAAAGAAAGAATCCACACCTGAACCTGAACCTGAACGTGACTATCTAAAAGAGATGATTGAACAAGGCGATAAAAATATTAAAGATGGAGTAAAAGCTCCTGCACGAAAGAAATTTATTAAAGAAGCAAAAGGTGCTGGTAAACGAATAAAACAACAGATGGGAGAAAATAAATTACCACTCAGTTATTCAAACAGATTGAGAACAAATATTAAAAGACCAAAAGAACGTGTTACTAGTAATGATTTATCTGACTTGGACGGATGGCTTGAAGAAAATAAGTCATGGGAATCATGGTTAGAAAAGAATGCTGATATTAATGCTCACTATGATGATATAAATGAGAAAACTGCTAGAAATCAACAAAATTATGATCATGGTCACTCAAAGTGGCAATATGATAAAGATAATAAAGAAATTACTAGAAATGGAAAACCACATTGTACAAACTGTGATTCTAATGCACAAGAAACACGAAAAAAATTTCCTAAAGCTGAATTAAAAAGAATGGTGGGTACAGTTAGACATGATGGTAAAGATAAAGACCATGCTTGGAATATTAATCCAAAAGGTCACATAATTGATGGTTCAAGAGACCAATTTGGAGATGAGAAAAAAATACATATAATAAAACCTAATGATAAAAAACATAAAGAATATACAACAAATGAAGCACATTTACGTAGAACACCTGATCATTTATACGGTAGAGCACGAAAAAAACTTAATAGACAATATGAAAGATCTCATAATGAAAATCTACCTAAAAGATCTGATATTCAGGAAAAAATAACAGCAGGTATGGAGTCATTAAAATCATGGGAATCATGGTTAGATAAGAAAACTCAAGAATTACCAAGCCCCATAAAAGGTAATGCTTCTAATGATGATGGTATAACTAGTGATGTAAAAGGACTTGCTGATGAATATAATAAACCTTCAAAAAAACTACAATCAGATAAAAAAAGAGACGAAGGTAGTACTTCAATAGTACAAGATACTGGTATGAAATTTGGTGATAATACTATGGCTTCAGAATTAGGTGACAGATTAACATTAAGTGGTTATAAAGGAAATAGTGGTCTTGCAACATTATCTAGACGTAATGCTGAGGCTATAAAGTCATGGGAATCATGGTTAGAAAAGAATGATAGATGGGACGGTAAATTTGAATCTAATGAAAATAATGAAGAAAATGCTCTTAATACTATTGATAGAGAAGAAAAAGAAGATGATAAAATGGATTATCTAAAAGATCCTAAACTTCTAAATGGATCAACACCAGCTATAGGTCGTAAAAATAATATGATAACAAATATTACTTCAAAAAAACCTAGATTTCATAAAGGTGTAGAACAACAAGGTGAAGATATAGAAACTAACCGTTACACTATTAACACAGAATTATTAGATTCAATGAAATCTTGGGAATCATGGTTAGAAAAAGTTGATGAATCTCGTCCAGATGGGGATGATTGGAATGATAGACATTTACCTGTACCTAAAATAACTATACATGAAGTAAAAGATGAAGATACTTTTGAAGAAAAACAAAGAAAACTTCATCAATTATCTAATTATAATGACTCACAAGACATGAATGAAGGTGTAACTACAGCTGGTGGAAATGTAGATCAACAAAGAGTTCATAAATTATTAAAGAACAATGCCACAGAAACATCTCATAAAGATGGTGAAAAGAAGGTAGAATGGGACGGTAAATTTAGCAGTTCTACTATAGAAGATGAAGTAAAAAATGAAGATGATAAGGCTGTTAGTGAGGAAGAATCACTGGAGGAACTGACTGACGGTGAACTAGTAGAAATAGAAAAATTAAAGTCTTGGGAAGTATGGTTGGAAAAGGATGCTTTAGACGGTAAAACCAGTAATGATAAAATTAAACCTACTGAATGGACAAATGAAGTTGGTAGAAAAACTACAAAAGAATTAACAGTTACTCCAAAGAAGTTTCTTGATACAGCATATGGAGGAGAATCTGGTAAAACAACAAATTTAATGGATGCTCATTCAAATGATGATATGCCTAATCATTATGGTGATGCTAGACATAAAATTGGTCATAATCCAATTATGGGAAAAAAGGAAGATAATAGAAGTTCTGATGAAAGTGGAGTTGATTCATATAAACCTATTGAGAGAGGTGATGAACTTGGTGATGTTGAAGATAAAAAAAGAAAATTACGCAGAGGTGAGTCAATGCAAAAACCAAAATTAACTGTAAACCCAAAAGGTGAAGTAATTGATCATGATGGTAGACATAGAGCAAGAGCTGCTATGGAAGAAGGACATGAAACAATACCAATAGAAGTACACACATATGATAAAAAACATCGTGGTAGACGACATCACTCATATGCTCGTGATAATATAGACAATTTAACACCAGAATTAGCACCAAGTAAAAATAATAATGAAAAAGACACTAGGCACCCGATGTTAGGTAGAAAAAAATCATGGGAATCATGGTTGGAAAAAGGTAGATGGGATGAACCTAAAAGTACTGCTACTGACACTCATTTAAAAGAAGAATCAGGAAGAGATACAAGAGTTGAAGTCAACGAGTTAAATGCAGAAATTGGACAAGAAGCAACAAACGAAAGATTGGATGAAGCTGGACGAACAGGCATGTTTAAACCAACAGATACTCCAAATTTTACTTCAAAAAAACCAAAATATGTTAAAGGTGTGGAACAAACAGGTGATGATATATCTCAATCTAAAGAACATCTTAACATAGACATAGCACATGCAGCCAAATCATGGGAAGGATGGCTAGAAAAGATGCAGGGAGCAGGAGATGCACGGTTTGGTAATCAACATTTGACTGGACTAGATCAAAAACCAGTAAACAATGAGGAAGATGAACCAAATATTTTGCCTGAAAAAGATGAAAAAACTGATGATAAGGAAGAAAAACAAGAAGAAACTGACAATAAACCTTATAAAGCATTAGATGTGAAGTAATATATGGAAGACCTCAACAAAATCTCATCCACACGAGTAGGGGACAACATTCACTTCTATGTAAACGGTGCTGAAGACAAGGGTGTTGTAGTTAAAATGGATACAGGATATGTAACTGTACTAAAAGATGACGGTAACTTTCAAGATATTCATATAAACGATACATTCTTCATTAAAGATATACTAGTAAACAAGACTTGGAATGACATGAATATGGAAGAAAGAACTGTCAAACTTCATGAAATCAAGGCATATAGTCCTAGATTCCTTGCAAAATCATGGCAAGAATTACCACGAGAACTCAAAGTTGTATTGGAAGATACAGCAAAAAATATTGAGTCAAATAAATCTAACGTAGAACAGTCACATCTTGGTAGTGCAGGCAGGGCAAGTCATGTAGTTGAGACAAGTACTGCTTTTGATGCAGAGGAAGATTATGAAGGACAGTCACATGATACCAAAGAAGAACAATTTAAACATGATGAAGAAAAACCAAAAGTAACCAAAAAATCCATGCAAGAACAATTATGGGAAGACTGGTTAGATAAAGACAACAGTGGTAACATGGGTGACGGTGGTGCTCCAGCACAAACAAGTATGACAACTGGAACAACTGGTGTTTACAATGCTGTTTATGGCAAAGATGGTCGTATCAAAGGACAAAGTGAAGATAAAGAAGAAGATACGGAAAAAGACAAGGAAGAAAAAGACGACAAAGATAAAAAAGAAAGGAAAGGATAATGGCAGTCGGTAAACCAGATTTTGAATTAAACAGTTTTGGAATACAATACAAAGAAAAGAAAGTAAACTATACTAATAAAAAAAATATAACTGTTACAACTGCTGCTGAAGAAGCCAGAGAACAGGCAAAATGGTCAAAAATGAATACACCATTAGAAGTACAAAGTAATAATTCTAAAAAAAGAGGAGAACCAGAAATAAAACCTAATGCAGCTCAAGCAGTAGGTAGTGCTCCAATACCTGCACCAGAACCTGAACCAAAACAAAATTACACTCGTGGTTATCAACAACCAAAAGATGAAACACAACAGGCAACAAGTTCACCGCCAGTAGAATCTCATGAAGATACAAGTTCATCAGTAGATAGAATACCTCACGCAACTAGAGTAAGGGCTGGAGGAATTGTCGATTTACATGGTGGAAAAGGTACTCAAAATTCACAAGCTAGAGGTAATGATTTATCAACATTGGTAGGACAAGAAGGAGGATCAACTCATGTAAAGATGGATCCAAACATGAACCCATCTAAACAATTATCTGGTGGTAAAGGAGACAAACTTGCACAAGCTAAAGTAGAAGAATCTAAACAAAATCCAATAAATCCAGCAGAAAAACCTCAAGATAAAATTTCTCGTTCACCATCTGCATCATCTACAAATAAACCTGATGGCAGAAAAACACCATCTACTGGATCTGCATCAGCAGATATAAGTAAATCAAATGAAATTATATTAAAAATGAATATTATGAAATTAGACTTGATGGAAATAAAAAAAAATAAGAACTGGGGAGATACACCAGATCCAGTAATAGATGAAATAGATGTTGAGGGCAATCCAATAAAAGTAAAACCACATCCACAAAAAGCAGAAGTATTTACAGATATAAATGGTAACAATGCACATCAAAACCCAACACCTATTAGTGGTGGTGGATATGCAGGAAAATGGAGACGAACAGGAAAAAAAGATGCTGATGGTAACCCAATAAAAATTCAACAAACCAAAGATAACACAGTTCCAAAAAAAGGTCAAGTTCCAACACCAAGAAAAAATAATGTACAATATGGAAAACTTGGTGAAGAATCAACTGAACAAGTTAAAGAATCATTTGATTATCATACCAATAGTCCAAAATGGCAAGAAGCCATAAACAGAGATGCAGAACTAACAACTGAACAAGGTACTGAAAAGTTTGATGACACTCCTGCAAATAGAGCATTACGTGATAAAATTGCAATGAGAGAACATAAGAAAAAACTAGCTGCTGAAAAGAAGAAAAAACTGAAAAAATCAATATCAGAAATTAATTCCATGACAGATGGTATGAAAGAACTAATGAAAGGTAAGGGATATAGTAAAATAAACACACAAAGATTTCATCCTGACAAACCAGATACTCATCCTTATAATTTTGATGAAACAACTCAAACTGGTAATTATAAAGGAGCAAAAATACATGGAGATAAAGACGATAAAAAAAGAGCATTTAAAAAAATAGATGATGATATAGAGACTGGTAAAGTAAAAGAAATAGAATCTGCAACATTAAATGCATCTAAATTGATTAAAAGTGATGCTTCTGAAACAATCTACAAAGCAATATCACTAAAATCAGACTTGATGAAAAGATCAGGAGATCTTAACACATATGGAGGCTTTGGTGATGTTCTTCCAACAGAACTAAAACAAGATTTTCAAGGACAATCTACAGCTGAAAGAATTGGCGAAAAAGGTAAAGTTGATGCAAAACCAACACCAGAAGGTAAAGGAGCACCAAAAGGAACTGGAAATACTGATAAAAAAGATATAGATAAGTGGGAACAAAGATATGATAAAATTAAAAATCCACATCATACTTGGAGGGATGGAACAGGATTTGGAAAAATGTCAACTGGTAATAAAGCACCAGAAGATCTAAAGAGAAAAGCTGCTGAAACAATCTTCAAGGCAATATCACTAAAATTAGACTTGATGAAAGAATATGATCGTAGTAAAGATGTTTTACGACCTGAAGGTGTAAAAGAAGGAAAAGGTAAAATATCTTATGAAACACCATGTGTGAACTGTGGTAGACCATATAAGAAAGGTGAAACAGAATTGAAGAGGATTGCGGCAACAAATGAACATAAAAGAGTTATGAGCGAACAAAAAGAGGAAGATAATAGACTTTTTGGCAAAGATTTATAAATACACATAAAACAGAACAATACATAAAGACACAACAAGGTAAAAACATGGTCAGCTATGCAGGCTGATTATGAGTCGGTGCAAGGAAGTGTGCCTCCTCCTAAGAGGGCATAACTTGGACAGAAAACGCAGAGGGATACCTCAGATTGTCACCATGAGAGTGGAGATGGTCAACTGTCGATAGGCAGGCGTAGGTGCAGTCGGTCAAAAATAAGATGAATTTTCATCTTGGGGACTGACTTGTGGGTATGAAAATAGTCCCACTCGACTACTTTACCTTTAACAAGCCTTAAATAATACCTTTATAAAGTTTTAACGTGGTAAGACGAGATACCGATCATTATTGTGTAGAATGTAATGCTATACTTCCTTGGAGATATAAAGGACGGCAAAGGATTTATTGTAGTAACACCTGTAGAAATGAATATACGAAAAAGAAAAAATCTACGTAGACGGTGGCACTCATAAAAGTCGCATATGCCTAGTTGACGGTAGTAAAACCATAGTAAAGATCAGGGGTAACGACAGTATTGTTTATACAAACAATGAGTTGGAATACCTTGCACTAAAATATGGATTAGAATATGTCAATAATAATTATCCTAAAAAACAAATAACAATATACAGTGACTCTATGCTTATAGTCAATCAGATAAATGGTAAATGGAGGGTTACGACACCAAAATTAGTACCATTATACTATAAATGTTTAAAATTACTTAAACCAAACATAATTATAAAATGGACTAAAAGAGATTTAAATAAAGCAGGATGGGTGTTGGATGATCTACTGAGAAAATCTAAACTTTTGAAGGGTAAGTAGTATTAGATATTTCACCTATAGCATTGTTTTCTTTAAAATGATTTAACATCTTACTAAATAACACTGCATCACTTTCATAAAGATTACCAGTTCTTGTTTTTTTTACAAAACTTGCAAATTTTCTAAATAATTCCTTGTCTTCCCACGAAACACATATGGTTGTATGTGAATTACCAATTTTACGTCTTGCCATATTTAATCATTTATACAATATTATATAAACCTTTAGATTTCATATTGTTTTTTAGCTTCTTTAATAGGAATAAATGGTATGGTTATAGGTAGCCAAATCATACCCCATCTTATCCAAATCTTAATTGTTTTTTTATTACCATACCAGTTGTCATGTACAATAACTGTTGCCGCTGCACTTTTAGTACCTGCTTTACCTTCTGGTGAATCATATTTTCTAGTAATATGAAAAGTTCCAACAGCATCTTGATAAATAGCATGTAATAACTCATGACCAAGTGGCATTACATTCTGTCTAATAATAAATGGATTTTTAACATCATTAACAAACATGTAAATCACCTTAGATCCTGTAACACCCCATGCTATTCCATCACTGGTTTCAACGTTTAGATGTTTATAATATACTTTGAAGTCTTCTTGGTCGGTGACAGGTATTATGTTAAGTGTCCAATTTTCTTCAAAATTTTGCCATGCTCTATATCCAGAATTACTAACTCCATTATGACCATTTATCATAATAATACGCTGTATAATGTCATTGTATTTCTTTTGGTCTATATTTTTAGTGAAATAGTGTATATTAGAGAAATAATGTATCATGATTAGCAATTTCATTAACAACATATAAATATTGTTGATTATATAAGAAAATATGGGCACGAAAATCAAAGGCAAGTATGCAGGTCAATGTAAAATATGTGGAAGTGACTGGAAAGTTGGAGAAGACATATTCTATCAAAAAGATCCTAAAGCAATTTGCTCAGACAAAGAATGTTTTGAAGAACAGGGTGGAAAATTTACCCCTTACTCTGGACAAGGAACATTAACAAATACTGCTGGATGGGGCAAAACTCCAATAATAACAAAGTTACCTGAAGTAGAAATAAGTGATGAAGTTAAAAAAATCACAGAATACTGGGATCAATTCTTTGTTGTTGCACATCATAAGACAAAAGCTGTATATCCACAGGAAGACGTTAATGGTGACAGGTTTGGTCAAATCAGATCAAAGATGATGGATCAATTCATGGGACTTACAAATCTCATAAAAGAATAGATTTATATAATCCTTTTTTTATTATACTACCATGAATGTAAGTGAAGTTCTAGACATCAAAGGTTCACATGAGAATTCTCAAAAACTAGTTGCTGGTGATAAAATTACCATACAAAGTTTTAAGATCAAGAACGTTGATGAAGTAGGTGCTGAAGTTGTTGAAATTGAAACCACAGAGGGACTGCGACACTCATTCGGTAAAACCGTTATTGGTCAAGCCAAAAGCGATTACTGGAAAGATGTTGTAGCAAAATGTGTTGACAAAGATGCAGCAGATGGCTTGGATGCCTATGTAGTTGAGAAGGAAGCTGAGAAGACAGGCAGAATGATGCTATGTCTATCTATGTTTCCACCAAAAAACTAATAAATAACTCCAACCTTTTTATTTTTATGAATCCAGATAAACAACATGCCGAAGATTGGTACCATGTAAAGAAATACAATGAAGATATGTTTAATGTGACAGGTGATATGAAATATCAGCATAGAGTAAATGCATGTGATAGATTATTAGCAACAATTAAATAATAATCATTCACACAACTTATACATGAAAGTATGCAAAAAATGCAATAAAAGAGATCTTGAGTGGAATAAGTCATGGTTTGAATACAGTGGTAAATGGCAGTTAAACAATCATAAAGATAAAGATGGCGAATGGTGTGTCAACAATAATAAAAAACAAAAGGAAACAAAGTTAACAAAAAAAGATTTTACGATATGTCCTCTATGCAGTGAATCAAATTTTGGTTATTGTTTGAATAGTGAGTATGAGGAACATAAGCGACTACATCATCCAAATGGCGAGACTAGAACAAATGAGTATTTTCAGTGTTAATATATAACTTTATATTGAGGTAATTATATCAATAGGTAGAATGTTTTCGAAAAAAATCAAGATAGAACTTGATAAAAAAGATGATATTATACATTTAGAACCTATAAGTGATATACATATTGGTCACGTTGGTTTTGATGAAGACTTGTACAAAAAAAGAATTAAGGCTATATGTAAAGATGAAAACAGATATACATTCTTTGGTGGAGATGCATTGGATGCAATTACGACTTATGATAAAAGATTTAATCCAGATATGAGTTTGGAACATGACATAGACAATCAAAGACAAAAGTGGCAAGAGATGACACAACCACTTATAGACATTCAACATAAACAAGATAATGATAAAGGTAATGAGAAGGTATGGGGATTTTTCCACGGTAATCATGATTATAAGATACCACAAATAACTAGGTCATATTTGGAGAATACCATGTGTAATCCTAACGGATTTACATTCATGGGTAGTCGTGGCGTAATGGGACTTGAAGTAACTTACAAAAAGAAAATTTTATCACAATGGTCTATACTATTCATACATGGTAGTGGTGGGGGTAAACCAGAAAGAATGATGGAACAGATGAAACATAATGCATACTATGACATATTCCTATGTGGACACCTACATCAAAAGCGATATCAACCAGAAGTCGTTTATGACTTTGACTGGGGAACTGGAAAGACATGGGAAAGAGACATACACCTAGGTAATACAGGTACTTTTTGTAAGACTTTGATAGAAGACACAGATGGTTATATGGATAGAAAGAATGAAATTATAGGTTCACAGTTAGGAACATTAACATTATCATTTAATTCAGAGGAGGGTACAATAAATGGTCATATCTAGAACCGTTAGACCTAAGAAGAAGATACTCACAAGTATTGTATCAGTGGAAAAGTCTAGAAGAGTGTCAACACGTAATAGAATTATAAACACTTTAGGGATTTATAAGAGAGGATTGCCTTTGACTGAAATACAGTATAAAGGTGATATATCAAGTATGGGTAACCTGCATCACACAATAAAATTCATGGTTAGGGCAGGAGAAGTGGATAAGATAAAATGTCCTCATTGTAATAGTACAGAACTATATAAATTGCACATATAACCCTTGTATAATTAGACAAGTTTATATTCCCAAAGAACAAATAGTTCACATGTTTATCAATATTTGTTGGAAACAAAACGGTGAAGTTAAAAAAGCGTTACAACCTATCAATAAAGCTAGTAAACTAATCCAAGAGATGGAGAATCAAGGAGTTAAAACTTGGTTCGAGCTAGAACAAACAGCATAATCCATACACCACCCTTTTATTTTTTATTCTCTACCTCTATTCACAAATATAGTTACATAATTAATTAACATTTTCGTGACTAATATCTTTTTTTTTCTAACTTTTTTTGTGACTAAATAGTTAATTAATTAATTAACTTTATTTTTTCTGTATTAGACTATCTGTAATATTATTATTTTTATTAGATACACATATATATCCATAAGTTAATTAACTTTTATGCAGTTTAAGAAAACAACTACTATATCAATAAGTCCAAGTATTGTACCTATATTTCAATCATTTGATACTCTCAGACCTAAAAATACTTCATTTAGTTTATTTTTAGCAATGGCAGTAGAAGAATATGTAAAAAGTTATAAAAAAATAACAAATTCAAAGTATCCTAGAATTATGGATAGAATGGATTTATGGCATGATTGTATTAAGGACTTGTCAAATGATGACTTGGTTAAAATAAATAAAAAAGTAATGCAGTTACAAAACAAATTAAGAATGGAACTGGAGAGTAGAGTATGATAGAGTACACTGATTCAGCAAAGATAGATGTATTAAAAAAAGCATTGATAGATCACAGATACACAGATGTTATAGATAGTCTTAGACCAAACAGTACAATTTCAATAAATCCTTCACAAAAAGGTTTTATAGACATATACTTACAATATCCAAATGACTTTTTAAACTCATTACGTGAGGCAATTTATCGTATAAGAGCACAAAAAGACGGTAATTTAGAGTTAATTATTTCTTCATTTGCTGATGTCAAAATAAATCTTATTGGTGAACTGTTAATGAATATGCATGACATTAATACCAAACATGAAAACACCACTGTTACATTTGAGTGTCAAGTATTGGCAACTGATTCTCCAAAATCATATATTAAACAAGCTAAATTTGACTGTCCTTTATGTGGAAATGAGTATGAAGAGAAATGTAACATTGATAGAATAATAGTATCACCTATATGCCATAACCCTTCATGTAAAAAATCAAAAACAATGATAAGAACAAGTGAAATGATAACAGATGATATACAGACTATACTTATGCAGGAACCAATGGATAAGAGTAAAAAGAGTTCACCTGTAATTTTTACAGGTAAACTGGTAGGTAAGTTGGTTAGAACTTCATATGTAGGACAGAATAAACTAATTACAGGTTTGTTCAGAACTGCTGTTGACTTTAAGAAAAATGAACATGAGGTGTTTATAGACGTGATGTCAGTACAGGATATGGATGAAAACAAGCCAACATTACCTGATGAGAGTGAAATTAAACAACTTACAATTGATTCACAGCAGGATGGATTCATAGACAAAGTGATTAATTCTTTTGCACCAGCAATATTTGGATATAATGACATCAAATTAAGTATATTATTACAGTTAGCAGGTGGTGTTAAGACACAAAAAAGAGGAGATATTAACTTATTTTTAATAGGAGATCCAAGTATGGCAAAAAGTGAACTGTTAAAATTTGCAAGTAAATTAGTTACAAAGTCAATTTATACAAGTGGTAGAGGTAGTAGTGCAGCAGGATTAACTATAGGTATTGTGAAGATGGGTGATGGAAGAAGTATTGCACAAGCAGGAGTATTACCTATGTGTGATGGTGGACTGGCATGTATAGATGAGTTTGACAAGATGGGTGAACAGGATAGAAGTGCAATGCACGAGGCTATGGAACAACAGACAGTAAGTATAGCAAAAGCAGGTATAGCAATGACATTACCAAGTCGTACAAGCGTACTTGCAGCAGCAAATCCAAAATGGGGTATGTATGACAGTGATAATTCTCTAAGGGATAATATCAATGTTCCAGCACCGTTACTAAGTAGATTTGATTTGATATGGCTTATTCAAGACAAGGTAAATATGACAAGTGACAGACTTAAAGCAAATCATATTTTGGAATCATTTGAAATGTCTATGGGCGACCGTTGTTATTTACAAGAGGATAACTTGGCTAAATATATTAACTATGCAAAAACATTCAGTCCAAAACTTAACGGAGAGGCAAAGAAAACACTTTTGGATATATATGAAAAGATGAGAAACGTAAGTTCAAAGAGTGACATTCCAATAGGTACTAGACAGTTGGAAGCAATAGTAAGACTTAGTATGGCATATGCAAAGTTACATTTTAAAGAAGAGGTTGGTAAGAGTGATATAAATATAATAAGAATTTTACTTGAAAAACAGTATGAATCATTTGGAAGCAGTATAAGTCAAGGCGGTGTACAGACACAGATATTTGTAGACGGTAAATCTGTAAAGGAACATGACGTGTTAACTGTATGGAACTCTTGTAAAAACATAGAGGGTAATGTAAAATTGAGAGAATTTGAGAAAGCATTGATAACAAGTGGCATGACCAAAGAAAAAGCAGAGTCAACAATATCAAAATGGGAAAACAATAATGCCATCAAACTTAATGGTGACGGCACATATACAAGAATATAGCAAGATTAATATTGAAGTATGATTATTAGGTTGTTGTGATGGTTATTGAAGACGACTCCATCGAGTCAGATAAAGCACTGGACGAAACTCAGACTCCCACGGAAACAACGGAGATAGCATCAGTTGATTTAGAACTCGGGGTAGATCAACTTAAAGGTGTTGGCTCTGTTACTCAGAAGAAATTAGAGACCTTCGGTGTAACCTCACTCATAGATCTATGTATTAGAGGTGCTCAGGAAATCAAGGAAATTACAGGGGTTGCTAAACCTACTTGTGACTCTTGGGTATTTCAATCACAAAAACTCTTAGAAGATAATGGTCTTATTAGGAGAAGTGATATGAATACAAATGAACTATGGGCATATCAAAAAGCATATCCTGTCATTTCAACAAAGTGTGATGAAGTTGACAATCTGATTAGCGGTGGCGTAAGACCAGAAGCAACATATGAGGTATATGGAGAATTTGGAGCAGGAAAGACACAGTTTTGCAACTCTCTTACAGTTGAGACTATCCATGATGGAAACAATGTTATTTGGATAGATTGTGAAGATACGTTCAAACCAAATAGAATTGCTGAGATGTTAAAGGCAAGAGAATATGCAGAAAATGACGAAGATGTAAGTAAGTATCTTAATCAAATTACTTACTTATACTGCCCAAATACAGAACAATTAATGGGTACAATCAACGGTCTTAGTAAAATATTAGATCTTAAGAAACCTAAACTTGTAATATTAGACGGAGCAATAGGACAGTTTAGAGAAGAATATCTAGGTAGAGGAACATTAGCAGAAAGACAAATGCAAATAGCAAGATTAATGAGTCATATTAAGAATATATCTTTTTATTTTAGATGTGCTGTAGTTTTCACTAACCAAGTACAGAGTGATCCAAGTATGATGTTTGGTGATCCTATAAAACCAATAGGTGGAAATGTTGTTGCACATGCAAGTACTTACAGATTATATTTTAAGAAGTCTGGTAAAAAGAGATTGGCAAGAATGATAGACTCACCTGAACATGCTATGGCAGATGCTGAATATATTTTAGATGCTAAAGGCATGTCCAATGTCGAGTAAGAAAGAAGAAAGTGATAATCTTAAAAGAAAAATTGCTTCAAAAAAACAATTCGATTTAAAATGCAAAGTTTGCCATAAAAAATATGGGAAATTTTTTACGTTTCACCACAAACAGTATATTGAGGGGGAGAAGATATACAAAGATTTTAAGACAACCTATGACTACAATCTATACATACTACCAATAGTTGACAAAGATCCCAACCGTTTTGCCCTTCTTTGTAAAGGTCATCATACTCTTGTAGAGAAACTTAAACGATTTAAGTTGGATAAATTGGAGAGATTATTCAAAGTAGTCAAGGAGAGTAAGTAATGGAAATAATAGGACAGGGGGAAGTTGCAACACTAGAAATAATGAAGGAAATGTTTGGAAATAGTTCTGAATATATGACACAGGTTAAACTGTCTAACATGGTTACTCCTGAATATCTTGAGACATTTAGTGATAGACAGTTAAAGGAAACAATAGACATAGTAGTAGTTACTGTATTTGAAAATCTAGCAATAAGAGTACAGGACAAACACCATGCTAGTGCAAGAATGGCTACAATAGATAACATTCAAAAGAACATGCTAGAATGGAATGGGTGGAAAGTTATAGATATTTGGCATTATGAGTGCAAGGAACTTTGGAAGGATAAGGTCAATACCAAATCAAGATTAGAGTTAGAATTGGCTATAAAAGAGTCAAGTGTGGACTAAGTTTATATATATGTAATATTAACAATCTGAGTGTACAGAAATTCTTACCAAATAACAGAGGATATTTTAGATACAGTATCATATAGTGGTAGAAACGGCATACCAATCACTCCCTTAATAAGGAAATCTAATCTTTCACATAAAAGAATGCTTGGGTTTATTAATAAACTTACACAATCAAACTTAGTAAATAAGATAGAATCTGATGGAAAAATAACTTTTGTTATAACAGAGAAAGGTAGAGTTTATCTTGACGAATACAAAAAGTTCTCAAATATTGCTGAAAATTTTGGTTTAGAACTATAAACATGTATAAATAGTATTAGTTATAACATATAATATGATTTATCCTGCATGTAAAGATGACAAACATTTTCAATGTCCTGTACAATATGCTGGATTAGAACCATGTGCCTGTCACTGTCATAAAATAATAGGCAGTGGATAATGAGATGCAAATTATGTTATGAAACTTTTAAATCCTGTGGCTGTACAGGAAAACATTGCTGGGAATCATCACAACATTGTTTCAAGTGCCACTACATGGGAATAAATCAAAACTTATCTAAAAGCATTAAAGTATGAAATGTCAACGTTGTAACGAGGAAATGGATCATATGACAGTTTGTCATCAAATATGTCCTAATTGCGGTTCAGTATTAGATTGTAGTGATGGTGTTGAAGACTAACAGGAAAGAAATGATGTATCTACATTCTTTCTCCTTCCATTCGGCTAAGTCGGGCTCTAATCTATCTTAGACGTTCCGAGAAACCTATTATTGATCCTAATTGCTATTATATATATATTTAGGCATGAATACCATACTAATATTTAAATCCTATTAAAAATACCAAATATTATGGTGAATTCAGATTTCCGTGTATGTGGAGACGACCGTGGAGTATACTATCCTAATACTGATAGGATAATAATATTTTTAAATCAACATGAAACATTGGATGACTTACTTAGTACTATAACTCATGAATATATTCATTTCTGTATAGGTGAATCAGGGGAATTAATGGATGATGATCAGGAAGAAAGAATTATTTATGTTATGAGTTGGGCTGAAGATTATTTAGTGTAGGGCTTGGTTTTATATTTATTTTGTATATTCTAGTCTTATGTCTAACAAGACCATGACAACAATCACATCTTAGTCTACCAAGAGTTTTCTTTTCTTTATATAATTTTGATTCTGGAATAAATGTTGAACATTTTTGACAATAGTGATTTTTCTCATTTAATTTATGAATATATAATGAGCAATAAGAATTACACACATGATGCTGTATGTGTCATATTATATATCTGTTTCTCTATTCTGTATAATATCTACTAACTTCTTAACATTATACCTACGTTTTTGATACAACTGTTGTTTCTCTTTATGTTTGTCTCTTTTCTCCTTGTCATAGTTTGGTTTCTTAACTAACATTCTTGCATTTGCACGTTTAATCATATCTGCCTTATACAGTTTCTTATGTTCTTCTAACTTTCTATGTTGAGTACGACAACTGTTATCACAGTATCTTAACAAGTGTTCATGTATTAGCGGTTTACAGCAGTACTGACAACCCTTAATATTCTTAATTATTACAGGTTTAACTACTTTAGCGTATTTTCTAACATGGTTACTATGCATCCTACATGTAACAGAGCAATAGAATACACCTGTACTCTTTGTATTATTGTTCATGACTTCATTACATCCTATGCATCTCCATCTGATCATGGGAGACTTTCTACATTTCATGCATGCCCTTTTACTTGGATGTGTAAACTGTTTCTCTACAATGTTTGCAGGGATATTTGCATCACAATCAATGTTAATACAGGTGTAGTCACCATTCCACACCTCTTTCTTAGGAGTTTTCAACTTTCTTTAACTACAGGTTTTGCCAATTCTTTGTCTATTAATATTTGGCAGTCATCACACACGTCAAGTTCTTCATACTTATGAGTCATCAGTTCTTGCCCACAGATATTACAAATCATAACAGTAGTCATACTAATGAATTATTTATATGTTGTCCTTGTGTACTGAAGAACCATATAACATCTCTTCACATATCTCTTCATATAGTTCACTAACATTAACTTTTGTTAACTTTCTACATCTGCCGTCACGTATCTTATTCATTGTATCTATCAAGTTTTCAGGTGACATTGGTGTTATATCTTTAATGTCATCAATATCATTGTCTTTAAACTTCTTTATCATTGAATCTACCACCATAACTGACATTGTATGTAATATGAATCGCTCTCTATCATTTAATGTCATTAGACTGTTCCACTTTTAGTTTCTCTAATGCTCTAAGATAATGCATCAGTATACCTTTTTCGTGTCTAATTTCAAGTTCTTTATCTGTTTCATGACAGAATGTAATAAACAGATTAGATTCTAATTTCTTTATACGTTTAATCGTTTTGACTTTGTCATACAATGTTCTTCATAACCATTTTCTTAAATTGCTTTATAACCTTTTCGGAAGCACCATCCATATTGCTAACATTCATTATCTTACTACCTTTAAACAAAGTCTTTACAGGGTTAAATCCGTATTCATGATGATCTTGTACAACAATACACATTATATTGGATGTCACTTGTTTTGCTTTAATCAATGATTTCTTACATGAAATACTATAAGTATGCCAAGTAAGATGAAACCCATTGTTATAATGATTAGGGTGACCATCTGTTATAACTATCATCATCTTTTTACTACCTTTCATATGTTTAAGCATTGTACCACTATGTTCAAGTGCCATGTGAATAGGTGTTGAAAAGTAATCATTATGTGTATTTATGAACTTAATGTCACCTGCACTATTAATTTCTGTCATTCCAGTTTTCCCCCTGATATCACCACCCCATACATTTGCTTTTACGTCCACATTGTCAATAGATTTTACACTTTCAAATATTGTGGAAACTAGTTTTCTTGCAGTATGTATTTTTGATCCATCCATGCTATGTGAAGCATCTATTGACAATACTATTGACACACCATGAGAAATCTTTTGATTTATCCTACATTTACCAATGTCATTTCCACTTATAATACGTTCAACATAAGATTCAACATCTATTTCATCTCCATCATAGTCGATAAACTCCTTGTTTCTCATCATAATGGTTCTAAATATTTTAGATAGACCGTTTGATATTTTATAATCAGTTTCTACTTTTGATTCACGTCTCTTTATCATATTAAGATTCTTTGGTAATTTAACACTTTTACCATCATTTCTTAATGAATCAAATATTATACTTACGTCATGCTCTCCATTCTCTTTAGATTCATCAATCATATCTCCATCCCAAGTTTCAGCATCTTTAATATCATCTGGTATTTCATCAGAATCTCCAGTATTATCTATTTTGTTTCTTCTAAATTCTGAATTTGTTCTTCGTCTATCATTCTCTTTCACTTTCTCTTCTTGTTCAGTACCATGTGATTGTTCTTTATCATTTATCCATTTATCTATATATGGTTTTAAAGAGACTAGTACCCTTAATGCACCATACTTATCAGTTAACACAACATCTTTTAATGCTTTATCATAAACATCATAATTATCTATACTACTAATTTCATTACCACGTTGAAATCTTATTATAAGTAAAGCATTACATGGATTGTCTTTAACTAGATTGATAGAATCAAGAGGCATTAATAATCCTAGTTTTTTAGTTGTCTTTTTGAATCTAATAGCATGTTTAAGATACATCTTACCCATTTGTGACTCTATACGTTGATCTTCTAATACATTAAATATATTATAGAACAGTTCAAATCTTTCTCCCTCTAACTTCCAATAGTCTTTAAGCAACTTTTTAGTTGCATTGAATGGAGATTGAAATAACACATGAGATAGTTCATGTATTATACCAACAAATTTTTCAATACCCTTAACGTTAGGTGTTGCTGATAGTATTTCAAAATGATGTTTATTGTTAGGATTGATTTTTCCAAGATATGAAACACAATTTGTATTACCATAATGCTTTATGTCTATCTTAGCATTTCTAGCAACCTCTACAACGTTTGCATACTTGATATACATGTCCCTGTTACTAAGCAGGTCAATGTTACGCTTGATCAATATCTATGCACCGTAAGTTTCATCATTTCTTTTCTTCTGCTACTTCTAAGATGTGTTCTAACTATACCTTTACAACATGGACATCTGTATTTTGTAGTATCTTCCTTATGAAACATATGCATGCAGTTCCTACAGTATGCAATCTTTCCTGTATTATATCCTGTCTTGGTATGGTCTACTTTCCTATACCTGTTACAAATATTCTTACAAAGGTTCATTCTTTCATATACACCTCAAGTATAAGTTTAGCACCACATGCTTTCTCTTGCTTTATAGAGTTTCCATAAGCCATCACAATCTTACAATTAACAAGTTCAAATTTATCAGTTTCATACTCATAGTTTTCTCGTACATCCCATACAACCAATCTATTTGGGGCTTTTAATGTCTTTTTATATCTAAGACGGTATGCAAGAACCCATTTGGTTTTTAATATTTGATTACTCATTCTTTAAATTCCCAAGGCTTGTTAAACATTCTGGATATACCGTATGATAACCATGTTCTAAAGTTGTTGGTCTTTATTGCCCATATTACTCTAGTCATTATAACATACTCTCAAATACTATGGAGAATGATGATTTACACAAAGGACACTTAACATCTCCTTTGGGAGATCTCTTGTTTATCCACTTCATATGCCTGTTACAATTAGGACACATGTCTAGTATCATCTTTGTTCTTTCTCCTTTTTCATCTTATAGAAAATCTTACTGTCTTCTGGTTTGTACTGAAGCCATACGTCTAATGGTTTGTCAGGATCATGTATCTTGTTATGACATGCAAAGTGTACAAATGCTATACGTTCTGGAAAGTAAGATACGTGATGTTTAATCAAGTTTAGGTTATCTTCTGGTTCTCCAAAACATACAATACATTTAGTATTGCAGTTCAAATATTCTTTAGACATTATAACTTCACATTAAACGTATCTTCAATACGTAGCCTTATCAGTTCACGTTCAGCAGGTTCACTAAACTTAATCATCACAACTTCATTAAGAGCAACTTCTAGTGGTTTCTTAATCTGATCTTGAATTTCTCTATAATGATGTGTAAACTGTACAAGGTCTCTAATAGAAAGAGCATATTCTACATCTCCCTTTAATTTTAGAGCATATATGTCTTGTGCTAATGTCAAAATTGGGGTTTTTACAGTTGTCGTATCTAAATCTGTCCAATCAACAACACTTTCCATGTCATCATTACTAGGATAACTCCATGCACTACCAATAAATCTACTTCGTAATGCTTCTGTCATACTGTTAACACCTGCATAAGTAACTGGGTTAATTGTCCAAATAATAGCCAATTTACAACCCTTATTCAACTTATACTGCTTACCATTTGCAACAATACTACGTCTACCGTCACATATAGAGTGCCATAACTGTTGAACTTCATGCTCTTGGTTACTACCTTCATCTCCATACAAACAAGCATGACCATAGTGATTAGCAATTTCTATTGATTTAGGCAATAATCCTAGACTAAAGAATGTTCCATCTTTATTAATTTCCTTACTACCAATCAAATCACTTTTCTTTGTTCCAATACCAATAGGCTCATTAACCAATGCAATACCATTTTCTTTACATATGGTATGAGTTAGCAATGTCTTACCTTGTCCTTTCTCACTTTCAATGAGGTATGGTAGATTGGCACTTTTAATAGCCATAGTTAGACGTTCTTTCTCATTACTGATAGGTACGTATTCTTCCCATACATCTATGTTCTTTGGATCATATTGATCGAAATTAACTGCCAAAGTTGGTATGCTAGTTTTCATAGTAATTTCACTCATTAG
>Ga0209337_1000567_pt1 | contig 29889 bp, 40 predicted proteins | sample LinPmetageLP53_FD_184044 | JGI IMG/M metagenome (GOLD analysis project Ga0209337, IMG submission 184044) | Marine viral communities from the Pacific Ocean - LP-53 (SPAdes) (version 2) | ecosystem: Environmental > Aquatic > Marine > Oceanic | place: Pacific Ocean | collected 2010-02-08 | reverse complement strand
ACTTTGTTTTAGGTGCAGGAAGTAATTACACAGGCACAATAGATAGTTGGCAAGGCTCAAGGTTGTATCGTGGCAGTTCTAGTGTGCAGTTTATGGCTACTGTTAACGCTACGTACTTTGTTACAGGAGTTCAGCTTGAAGTAGGTTCTACAGCTACTGATTTTGAATATAGAAGTTTTGGTGAGGAGTTAGCGTTGTGTCAACGATATTTATATAAATCGCAAGGCACTCATGCTTTTACTGCTCATGGATTAGGTTCAGTTTTTGCGGCAAACCAAGTTGATTTTATAACACGTTATCCTGTTACTATGCGAGCAATTCCAACTATAAGTAAATCAGGGACAATTTATGGAGCAACAGGCGATAGAGGTGAAGCAATTTCTTCTATGGCTGATGCAGGTGGCTCAACTACTACGTCATTTGTGAGAATAACGCTTGCGGCTTCTGATTTTACGATAGGCGAGTGTTTAGTCATTAATAATGTAAATGATGCGGCAGCGTTCATTCAGTTTGAAGCGGAGTTATAAAAATGAATATTACAAAAGCTAAGTATATACAAAATTACAACACGAACATAAGTGTTAACGCCACAATAAATGGAATAGATTTAGCAGTGCCAATGGATACAGATAATCGTCATTATCAAGCAATCCTTGAGTGGGTAGACGAAATTACAACACGAACATAAGTGTTAACGCCACAATAAATGGAATAGATTTAGCAGTGCCAATGGATACAGATAATCGTCATTATCAAGCAATCCTTGAGTGGGTAGATGAAGGTAACACAATAGAGGCAGCAGACTAATGGCATTATTAAATTTTGGACGATTGATGCGAGCTGCTAGACAAACCATAAGGGCTTAACTATGGATTTAGACAAACAAATTTTTGATTGCCTCGCTAGAGTAGAAGCCCACGAAGCTCGCTGTGAAGAGCGAGATAGATTTATCTTTACTAGATTAGAAAAGATAGAAAAACATCTTGAAGAGTTAAACAACAGACTTTTAAAAGGTGCAGTTATTGTAATAACAGGTATGGCTACTTTTATAATAGCCGTAACAGGGCCATTTTAATTAAATGTCTTTGTTAGATTCAGGAAAAGGTTGGGGAAGAAAAGCCTGGAGTTCTGGAGCTTTTGGCTTCAATCACCTTGCGGGGACTGTTACTGAGCAAGTTAAATACGACAAGCTTAAAAAGCTTCGTAGACAACAAATTAGGGAGAGGGACGACGAAGAGGTTCTCGCACTAATGATGTTAACAATAATACGAGGCAGTTGATAATGGATACAGAAGAGATATTAAAATATGAGAAAATGTTTGAAACATTACACTCAGAAGGTTGGGATTTAATTCGTAATCGTTTAGTAGAGATGTTTAACGCTCAAAACAACATACTAGCAATAGGAGACGAGAAGTCTTTTTGGCAAGCTAGAGGTTCGTTAGGAATGTTACATCTTATCATCGAATTTGAAGACGCTTTACGGGCTGAGACAGCCCAAGAAGAGGAGATTGAAGATGGTCTTGAATGATTACAAATGTAATTCTTGCAGAGCAATATATGAGTATTGGTCTGCAGACGAAACAGTAAAGTGCAAAGATTGCTCTGATACTGCTTCAAAAATTATGTCAGGCGGGAATTTCTCATTACCTGGCATAGACACAGGCTTTCCTACTGCTGCCGATAAATGGGCTAGGAGACACAGGAAAGCTAATCACGCCGAGTTAAAAGAACTGGGCATACCTACATAATCCCCTTGTATAAGGTTAAGATTGGAGAAATAAAAAATGGCAAATCCTATAGTAGAGCTAGAAGAAGATTTTATAGACACTGACAGTGCAAAATTAACTGAAAGCTTGAGTCAAGAACGGGAACCAGAAAACGAAGTTATTACAGAGATAGCTAACAACGTCAAAAAAGAAGAAGCTCAACTACCCCCAAAGTTTGAGGGTAAAAACGTAGACGAAATAGTAAAGTCGTATGCTAATCTTGAGCAACAATTTGGAAGACAAGGCAGCGAACTAGGAGAACTTCGGAAACTAGCCGACAGCTTGATACAAAAAAATCTACAGGATACCAGCAATACAAGATCAGAATCTCTTGAGAAATCTATTTCTGAAGATGATTTTTATAGCGATCCTGTTAATGCTGTACGTAAAGTAGTAGAAGAGGCGTTAGAGCCGATGAAGAGTAATCTATCTCAAACAAAGGTAGACTCTACGGTACAAAGACTTCAAGCCAAACACCCAGATATGGCTGACGTTGTTAATGACTTAGGTTTTCAACAGTGGATTATGGAGACTACGCCCCGACAAGACATGTGGGTTAAAGCAAGTAACGGAGATTTTGAATATGCCGACGAACTGTTTACACAGTACAAAGGCAATAATACATCTCAAGTGCAAGCACAAAAAGAGCAGAAACAAGTTGTTAAAAGCAAAGAACTTGAAGACGCTTCTTCTGTATCTTCGGGAGCATCGCAAGATGCTGGTGGGTCATCAGGGAAAACGATTTATCGTCGTTCTGAGTTGATACGCCTCAAGATGAACGACCCTACTAGATACAGTGATTTACATGGAGAAATTATGCAAGCGTATGCAGAAGGCAGAGTTCGTTAATTTATCCAAGTTTTAATTTATAACATAATATAGGAGAATATGGCATGGCCCTCGGCACAGCACATATGACGACTACCACTCATACTAAATTTATTCCTGAGTTGTGGTCAGACGAAGTAGTAGCGGCATACAAGAGCAATCTTGTACTCGCAAATTTAGTTACCCGAATGAACCACAGTGGTAAAAAGGGTGACACCATTCACATTCCAAAACCAACTAGAGGCGCAGCTTCTGCAAAAGCAGCGCAAACTGAAGTAACTCTTATTGCTGCAACTGAAACTGAATTAACAATTTCTATTGATAAGCATTTTGAGTATTCTCGTATGATAGAGGATATACTAGAAAAGCAAGCTTTGTCAAGTATGAGAACTTTTTATACTGATGATGCTGGTTATGCGCTTGCTAAACAAGCGGATACTCACCTTTGGTTGCAAGCTTACACGTTGACTGGTGGTACTATCAACACTGTTAGTTCTGGAACTACTGTTGACTTTGGTACTGCTGGAACTGTAATTGGTTCTGATGGTTCTACTGCGTTTAACGCAGGTAACGATAACGCAGCAGCACTAGCTGACGCAGGTATCAGAAAAGTTATTCAGACTCTTGATGATTCCGACATTCCTATGTCAGATAGATTCTTTGTTATTCCACCTGTGGAAAAGAAAAATCTAACTGGGCTAGCTCGATTTACTGAGCAAGCGTTCGTAGGTGAAGCTGGAGCAGGAAACTCTATTAGGAATGGCTTAGTTGGAGATGTATACGGAATCCCTGTATATGTATCTACTAACTGTCCTACAGATACTGAAGGCTCCCAAGACGCTAGATTGTGCTTAATGGCACATAAATCTGCGTTGGTAATGGCTGAACAGATGTCTGTCCGTACACAGACTCAGTACAAACAAGAATGGTTAGGAGACTTGTTTACTGCTGATACTATCTACGGTACAGGTGAACTCCGAAACGATGCTGGCATTAAAATTGCTGTCGTTGCGTAATAACTTACGGGGAGGCAGTAATGTCTCCCCCTTTATTTAGGAGGAAATCTTATGTCTAGGTTATCAGGTATTCCAGTTGTTGAGGCAACTTGGGATGCATCAAGTATTGCAGATGGAAACGAGGAAGCTGTAAATGTTACAGTGCCAGGAGCAGCTTTAGGCGATTTTGCTCTGGCTTCTTTGTCTCTTGATGTAGCAGACTTAGTTTTAAGTGTCGCAGTCACGGCTGCAGACACGGCAACTGCCGTATTAGCTAATAATTCAGGTGGTGCAATAGACTTAGGTTCTGCAACTTTAAGTGTTTACGTTATTCCAAAGAGCGTAATTTAATCTAAATGGGGGCGTAAAACCCCCTGTTTTTAAGGAGGAATCTACATGTCATCTACTGCGGTTACATTATTAGACGTTGTTAATAAGATTCTTATTCGGTTAAGAGATCAAGCTGTATTGTCTGTAACAAGCTCAATAACAGCAACAGGCGGCGCACCAGCCTACACCGACACTATTGTCCGACTAGTTAATGACGCAAAGAGAGAAGTAGAGGATTCTTTTGATTGGATAGCATTACAAGACACTATTACAATAGCGACAACAAGCGGTACAAATATGTACAATTTAGAGAACGGTAGTCAAAGTCTCTATACTAATCAAAGAAGTAGGGTATTAGACGTATATAATACAACTACTGATGTAAGACTAGCACCAAGACCTTATGAATTATTGAGGCAACAGAATCAACTAAGCTCTAGGACTGACCAAGAGCCATACGCATACGCTGTCTCTGGTGTCAGCGCAACTCAATCATTAAAAATGATGTTGTACTCAACTCCAGACGCAACATACTCTCTTTCTGTAGAGTGTGTTATTCCTCAAGACGAGTTAACAGCTAATACAGACTATTTTAAAGTTAACTGGTATCCAGTCTATCTCAGAGCTTTAGCGCTTGCTATTAGAGAACGAGGCGAAGACGAAGGAGAACTAAGTTCTGAAGTTCAAAATGCTTACGAAAAGTCTTTAGGAGACGCTATAGCTTACGAACAAACTCACAAGTGGCAAGGTCAAGGTGGCGGTGACTGGGTTGTTTATGGAGATTTTTAACTTATGAGTAGTCAACTACAGTCTCTAGTATTACGAGCGCCAGGAATGTACGGGCTTAACTTTGAAGGCGAAACTTATCAAGAATCACCTATTTTTGCAGAAGTTGCAGAAAACATTGCTTACGACTCTGCAGGAAGGCTAACAAACAGAAAAGGGTTTGACGGACTTACTAACGGACACGCTAACGCATTAGGCTACGAAGACGTTGGAGACAATCCAATAACAACTGTTACAACTGCGGGGCTTACAGGTCGTCTTACAATAGCAGATACAAGTCACGGACAAGTTACAGGAGATTTTGTAACAATTAGCGGAGCTGCGACTACCAACGGTATTACAGCAGCTCAGATTAACACTAGATTTGCACTTACAAAAATAGATGCAAATAGTTACTACGTTTTTACAACAGGAACAGCCACCTCCGCTTCTGCGGCAGGAGGCACTGCAGTAAAAGTTAAGTACGAGCCTAAAGTAGATACGTTGTTTATGTACAACTACTCAGGTGGACAAAGACTATTGTCTACTTGCGCTCACGGCGGAAACAACATATACGAAGATACAGCTTCTTTTGACAACTTTACGTCTGTTAAAGGAAGTGTAACTATAGCAAACACACGGCCTCAGTTTGTTAATTTTAACGACGATGTTATTGCTACTAACGAAGGGTCTGCTTTAATTATAAAAAGCGGTACAGGTAACTTTGCTGCTGTTCCAGCAACCAGTGGAAGCGTTCCTACAGGGCGATTAGTTCACAGTGCTTTTGGTAGAGTTTGGGCGCAGAAGTCTCACACAGGCGCAAGCCAAAACATAATTGCTTACAGTACATTTTTAGAAGAAGATAAATGGGGAGGAACTGGAGGAGAGATAACTGTATTAGGAACTTTCTCTGCCGTTAAAGACGGCTTTGACGAACTAATTGCTATATCGTCTTTTGATAAATATTTAGTTGCGTTTCTCCGAAACAGCATTATTATTTATAATAGCCCAGATGCTCCTGCTAGTTTAGGTATACAGCAAGTAATACAAGGTGTAGGGTGTATTGCTAGAGATAGCATACAGCAAATAGGACAGGATTTATATTTTTTATCTGCAACAGGTATACGTTCACTACGACAAGTTATATACACAGGCGATAGAGCAGACTTAACAGAAATTTCTACTTTAGTTAGACGAGAATTTTTAACAGACGTAGCAGGAAGCGAGTCTGCGTTAATTAATGTTCGCTCTAGCTACGACCCCGAAGAGGGTCAATACTGGATTAAAGCTCCTGGTGGGAATATTTGGGTGTTTGATATGCACTCGCTAGATCAAAACGTACCAATCAGGGTTACAAAATATGTAGACACTGGTTGGGATAGTTTTGCTTATTTTGAAGGTGACACATACATAGGCTCAAGGGGCCTAATAGGAAAATACAGTGGTTATACAGACGATACTCCTACAGATAGTACCTCATATACTTGCACTTGGCGTAGCAATCCTGCAGATTTAGGTACATCTAAATTAAAATTTCTTAAAAGATTGACTGCTACTATAGAAGGCTCTAACGCAGACGTTGTAGCAGTTACTTACGCTTTTTCAGAAGGCGGTTCTGGTGAAGTTCCTTTTACCCTATCTTTAAATAATGCGTTTAATAGACAATCTGGTTTAACTGTAGGAACCCCTGCTGAGTGGGGAGTGGCTAATTGGAACGTAGACGAGTGGGGAGGCGGTACTGCCCTAGCGTATAATTTAGGAGCTTCTGTCTCACAATCAGGCAGGACATTTAAAATCGGAGTCAGATTTATTTCAAACGGCTTCCAAATTGCTGTAGAGCAATTATCTTTATTTATGAAATTAGGGCGAGAGGGTAGATAACCATTATGAGCGATTATACTAGAACACAGAACTTTACGGCTAAAGATAGCCTTGCAACAGGTGATGCAGAGAAAGTTATTACTGGAGCAGATGTAGACGGAGAGTTTAATGCTATTGCAACGGCTATAGCAACTAAAGAAGATACAGGGCTTATTCCGTCAGGAACAGTCATGTTGTTTGTTCAAACTGCAGCCCCTACGGGCTTTACTAAAGTTACTACCCACAACGATAAGTCTCTTAGGGTAGTCTCTGGTTCTGTAGGCACAGGAGGCAGCGTAGCGTTCACTACGGCGTTTGCTTCTAATAGGACTGCTACGGGTACGACTGGAGGCACTGCGGTCAGTGTAAGCGGTACAGTTGGCTCTCACACGCTATCAACAGGAGAGTTGCCAGCGCATAATCACACATTTAGTATAGGCCAGTTTGTAGGCTCTGATGATGGGCAATCTAACGGCAGTGGTAGAATTATTATGGCAAATAGAAACTTTGCGTCTGGTGGCGGGGCTGCTGACGTTACTATAGGCAATACAGGAGGAGCTGGGGGCCATACGCATCCTGTAGGTTCACTTGCTGGCGCTTCGCACACGCACTCGTTTACTAGTAGTAATATGGCTTTTGACGTAAATTATGTAGATGTAATTATAGCAACAAAAGATTAAAACTTATGAAATTAGAAGTAAAAGACAACTGCCCACTAAACAACTTTCAGCCTTGTAAGAAGTTTGACTGCGGGTGGTTTATGCAGTTACGAGGTAACGATCCCCAAACAGGGGAAGAATTAGATAATTGGGTATGTTCGGTAGCGATGCTACCGTTACTTCTAATAGAGAACTCACAGCAAACTAGACAAACGGGAGCTGCAATAGAAAGCTTTCGGAACGAGATGGTAAAAGACAACGCTACTTCTCAAAAGCTATTCTTAGCGACAGCAAAACAGAAACTTAAAAACGTATTGTAACGGAGACAAAAGATGTTTAATTTAGGGCAATTTGAAAAACTAGGGCGCAACGAAGACGACACAATAGCTCACGTTGCAACGGGAGAAATGGTAATTCGTCCTGAGTTACTAGGCGGCACTTTAACCAATCAGATTAAAAGCAAAATGAAAGGTTTTGGGTTAAACCCAGATAGGTATACTGTAGGTAACAAAGCTAACTCTATTAACCCTAATACTATGCAGCCTGAGTTTGGTTTTTTTAGTGATCTGTTTGGTAGTTCAGGTTCGGGAAAAGAATTAAAAAAATTAGAAAACGAGTTTCTTCCTCAAATACAAGATTCACGGTACGCTACTCCTGGTTTTAGTGGGCCATACGGAGATTACTCTATTGACAAAGGCGGAATTTCTTTAACTCCTTCTGAGCAAGCTACAGCTACAAGCAACATGTTTCAGAATTTACTTCCAGGATTACAAAGTCAAGCAGCAGATAATCCATATGGACAACAGTTAATGGGAGCTTATCAAGCTCCTACTATGGATAGACAACAACTTCAGAACTTGTTTATGTCTGGGTTGCAGCCTCAATTTGAATCTCTTAATAGACAAGCTGATTCAGAGTTAAGTCAAAAATTTGGATCAAGTGGTTTAAATACTGGTTCTGCTAGTGCCATGCAGAACATCCTTAATCAACGAGATTTAGGTAAACAACAGTTAACAATGAACGCTTACGGAGGCGCACAAAAATCTTACTTAGATGAAATAACTTCTTTACAGAATATGTTGGGGTCTTCTCTTGGATACCAAACGCAATCTCTAGGTAATCTGTCAGGCGCAGCACAGAATCAATTTACTCCTTATGCTGGTTTAAGCGCTAACTTAGCTAATGTTCTACAGTACGGACAAAATCAAACTAACTTTGACGTAGGTAAAATAGGTTCTGCTATTGATTTACGGAATCAATATGCTCAATACAAAACAAATCCAAAACAAGGGTTCTTTCAATCTACAGTATTGCCAACTATTGCTGCTTTTACAGGCGGCAATGTAAGTATGCCAAGCGGAAATGCTAATACTGGCACAGCTACTACATCTTCTCAAGCAACAAACGCAATGTTTGGAGGGGGAGGCACTAGTGCTTCGCCCTTCTATCAACCCAGCTCAATGCAACCTCAAAATACTGAATATACTAGCGGTATGTATTTCTAAACTTCTCAAGGAGAATTAACAATGGCTAACATGTTTGGATTTACACCCGTAACAGACTATACAAGACAAGCAGACCTTGGCTTTAAAATGAGCCAAGACACAGCTACTAAAACTAAAAAAGCTATGCAAAATATTTCTGGAATAGTAATAGAAAAGCGCATAGCAAAGCAATATCCAGATGCGCCTTATGGCGAAGAAGCTTTAAAAGCTAGGGTACAAGCTTATGCAGGTATCGACCCAGAAAGGTCGCAACAAGCTCAAAAGATGTTGCAATCTACCTACGACAGAAATGTACAACAAGCTAAAATATCTTTAGACAAAACAAAATTTGGTTACGATGTAGCAAAAAACAAACGAGATTTTTCGTATACTGCACAAAAAGACACAAACGAACTTGCATTTAACAAGAAAAAAGAAGAACGTTTAGGAAGAGAATTTGAGCAAGAACAAAAAATAAAAAGAGAACAACTTTTAGATAAAGGTGAAGAAATAGCTTTAAAAGAATCTCAGTTTAGCGCAGACGAAGCAGAGAGGAGGAGAAAAAGCGCCAAAGAAAAAGTTACTGCAGATTTAAACCAAGCAAAGTTTCTAGAAGCAGTGAGAGCAAAAGGCGTTGAGGAAGGTTACACCGAACAAAGATTACTTTTTGAACAAAAGAAAATTAAGAATGACATAGCCAACGGAAGTATTGTTTATGATCCAGACACTAGACAGTGGTTTGATAAAAGAACTAGAAAAGTAATTGATATTGAAGGAAATGCTAGCGCAAGAACTCAAACAGAAACAAGACCTACAACAGGTATAGACTATATAGAGGCAAGAGATAACGCTTTATTAAATAGACAAAATGCTGACGAGTTAGTAGCTACCGCTACAGGAGCAAGCCAAAGCAAATTAGCTAAAGCACAACAAACCACCGCCGAAAGAAATTACAAAGAAACCCAAGCCCGTTTAACTAAAATAGACACTCTTTATGAGCCTATTAAAGCAGAATTAGAACCTTCGTTAGACACTGTTGCTTCGGGTAGGAGTCAACTAGAAGAAATAAAAAACTCTAAAAATCCCCGAACGCTTGTAACCAACATAACAAAGTTAATAGGTACGTTAAATCAAGATAAAAGATTAAGTAATCTTGATTTTACTACTGCTCTTGGTACAGGAAGCATTATAGAACAACTTAACAAAGGATTTACTCAACTTATAAGCGGTAAACTTGATCCAGATACTCTAGCTTCTATGGAAGATTTATTTGATTTTATGGAAAAAGATACAAAAAGAGCTATTAGAACAAAAGAGTGGAACATAATTAAAAGAGATTTAAATAGTTCAAGCTATGTTAGAGAAATTTCTTCGCTCCCTAGTGCAGCATTTACTGACGAACAACTTCAACAGTATAACAAAGTGTATTTTTCTTTATTAGAAAAAACCCCTAGTAACAAAGCTTATCTTGCTTCAGATTATTATATACAATCTGGATTAATGCCTCCGACACGATAAAGGATTTTATATGCCATCTCCAATGGAAAATATTTTTAATGCTATTCAAAGTAGACAACCACCTACAAGGGAAGACGAAGAAGAATTTAGCTTAGAAGAACTAGGTGATTTATCCCTAAACTCTTCTGGAAGACTTTTAGACCCTAATAGAGCTGAGTCTGCATCTGAATACTTAAAAACTCAAGCACAAATAGGTTTTACTGAAGGTAATGCTATTTTAGGGGCTTTAGGAGAAACTGCTGTACAAACTTTTGGGCCTGGCGGAGATGTTAATGTTGCAGATATTTTACAAAACTCCTTGTTTGGAGAACAAGGCGAATACAGTGTAAACAATCCTGAAGCTCGCACTATGAGAGAAATTCCTCAGTATTTTGGACAAGCAATAGACAGGTGGTCAACTAACTCAGAACAAGCTTTTGTAAATACTGCAAATAAAATGCTTAGTCAAGGCGTAACTGATTATCAAGTTACCCTCCCAAATAAAAATTTAAGGACTAACAGTTCTCTTGTTGAATCTGCAGGCGCTGGGGTTAGATTAGCATCAGACCCTATTACGCTTTTAGGAGTGCCGTTTAAAGCAGGAGCAGTAGCTACTAGATTAGGAGCAGAAACTGTTTTAGGCACAGAAATAGACCTTGCAGGAAAATTAGGAAAAAGAGTAGAAGAAGTTACAGTTGGTTCTGACACAGAAATAGGAAAAGTTTTAGGACAGTCAACAGCGTTAGTAGTTGGGTCTTACAAACAAGGTGTTGTTGAAAAACTTCTTGGTGGAGCAGGTAACGTAGTAAAAAAACAAGGTGGAAAAGTTCTTAATACTTTACTTAACAGGCCCGTTTCTGGGGCAGATGCTGCAACTGATCAAGCTTCAGGCGCTGCCCAAAGGTTACTAAGGTTAACTACAGAAGGAACAGACGTTAATAAACTAGACGAAATTGTTTCTGAATTTAATTTATTAGCCGAAAGAGTAGATAGAAAAAGCCTTCCTATTTTAGTTGCATTAGGAGATTCTCCTTTTATAAAAGAAGAAGCTACTAGATTAGCAAAAAATGACCCTAATTTTAGAGCGCAAGTTTCTACAGAACTTGCAAAACTTAGACAAGAGATTGAAGCAAATGCTACTAGTATTTTTGGAACTAGGTACGCTCGAATTGCTCCTTTAGCAGACTTATCAGAAAGTACTTTAAACAAACTAGAGGGCGTTAGAAGAACAAGAATAGAAGTTGACCAAAGAATTAAAAACGCTTCTACAAATCCAAACCCTAGTTTAACGGCAGAAGAGCAGGGCAAAGTTGTTACAAATTTAATTGCTTCAAGAGAAAAATTAGCTAAACTAGAAATGGCTCCGCATTATCAAAGTTTAATGTCAGAAGCAACAACGGGTAAAATTACATTGCCAAAAGAAGGGGTAGAACAACTTTATAATTTTGTTAAAGATAATAAACTAAGAGATTTATTTGGAATAGGAACAAAAATAGACAAACAAATTTTAAGTTATCTTACTCCTACAACAAAACAAGTTGAAAAAATAGATTTTACTACCGGAACTAAAACAACAACCGAACAAAAAGTGTTTAGTGAGCTATCGTTTGAGAACGTAGATTCTTTAAAAAAAGCTATTAACCGAATTCAAAGAGGCACATTAAGCGCAGAAAGTCGAATGAAACTTGGGCAATTAGAAGACGTATTTTCTGAAGCAAGAGAATTAATTCCTGGTGGGTTTTCTCAAAAATTACAAGATTTAGACTATTTATATTGGGAAAAAGTAGGCGTACCTTTTGGAGAGCAGGGAATAAAAGATTTAACTTCTAAAAAATATAGCGAACAAGTAATTCCTGTTTTATTAAAAAATAATAAAGTAGTTGATGATTTTCTTGAAACCACAGGAACGAGAGGCGTTCCTATAGTTAAGGATGCCATACTAACAGACATGTATAAAACTGTATTTAAAACAGGCGAGTTTAACGCAAGAGCTTACAAACAGTGGGAACTTAAAAGAAAAGAACAAATTAAACATGTCCCAGGATTAGGAGAACAAGTTAATAAAATTAGATTTGACTCAGACGAATTGTACAAAGAGATAGACAGGTTAGACGGCGTAGAAGCGTCTATCCAGTCAGAGTTGTCTAATAATTATTTTAAAGGGCAAAAAGGTAGTTCTTCTTTTGGCTCTAAATATTATGCAGAAGGTTTTGATGCTCCTGATTATGCAAGCCTTGTAGGAGATATAACAACAGACCAACAAAAAGCTGCTCAATTTTTTAATAGCCTTGATGGGCTAGAACCAACTACAAGAGAAGCTATTTTAGGGACTACTAGAAGAGAGATGCTAGAGTACACTAAAACTAAAGGAGGAGTTTCTTTTCTGCTCGACGTTAAAAACAAACCAATTTTAGACAGATTAATGGGAAAATCTTATCAAAACGATTTAATTGAGTTAACAAAATTAACGGAAGCTATGCAAGAAGCAGATGTTGCTACACTTGCTTTTAATGCTGCAAATAAACTTAACGCTAAGATTAAATTAGGCGGCGGAGAACTAGACGTTACTTATTTAGCGTCACAACTTAAAGATAAAATTACTAGCCTTCCTATAAAAACTTTGAGGCTTGGTACAAAGTGGTATGAGTCTGTAGTAAAAGGAGCAACAGACGAAACAATTAAAAAATTATTGTTAAGTCCAAATGGTTTAGCTGAATTAGCTAAGTTAAACAAAGAAAGAAAAGGTGCAGAATTTAAAAAAAGTCACTTAGAAGAGTTTATAAAAATTGCCCAAAAGTATCGTTTAATAGGTGCTTATGACATTACAAAAGAGCGAATGCTTAATGAAGAATAGACTTTTACTCTTAATCTTAGTGTTGTTTTCTGGTTGTGTACTTATACAGCCAGTAGAAGCTGAGACTAATACTATTGCTAGTACCCTTACAGGTACTACAACAGTAGACAAAACACCGCCGACTGCCTCGGCCCCAAACTTGGTACTCAACAACCAAGATGTGTGTAGCTACCCTGCATCAGCAGCAATTCAAACCCAGATACTAGGTTTTGCGGCTGGAACGACGATCCGTGACAAGAATTGCGAGCGTCTTAAACTGAGTAGGGTACTCTACTTTTCAGGCATGAAGGTAGCGGCGGTATCTTTACTTTGCCAGGATACTAGAGTTTACTCTGCTATGAATATGGCAGGTACTCCGTGTCCTTATATGGGTAAAATTGGAGCAGAAGCTGCAGCTCTCTGGGAAGCTAACCCAGAGATGAGACCAGACTATAAAGCGTTTAAACGCTCTAAGCGTTCTGAAAACGGTAGGTGGACAAGAGTTAAAGGAAAGATGCAGTGGGTCTCTGAAGATGATGAAGAAGATTCTAACAACTAGCTTGTTGCTAGTTACCCCTCTATTACACGCAGGAAGTTCTCAAGAAAGTTGTTTAGCAAATCCTAACTGTACAATAACAGAAGTTATTTCTGAAGTACAAACAACAATTAAGTCAGCTAATCTTGTCCCTGATATAAAACAGTGGGCTACTTCTGGAGATGCTACAACTACTGCAACAGACGATAATGGATACTGTGAAAACGGAGAAGCGTGTACCGGATACGAAGGCGGGACGTTCTCTACTAAGATAGACTTTTCTGAAACTATGACAGTAGACCAGATTAACGCTGGGTTTGATTTAAACTACGGAGTTACCGTAGACAGTCACTCAAGTAATCTATCGGTGCCTTTGTGTGAAAACACTAACAGAGATTGCAAAGATTTAGTATCTATTAAAGTGGTGCTTACCGAGAGTGGCATATCAATTCCTGGTCAGGATTGGACTCACGAATTTGTTTTGGACTATAAAGACCAATACAACTACCAGTTTAGCCAATCAATCGGAGAGAATAACTATCAACAGTTAGCAGCTATGATGTCTCTGTACGGGATAGATGCTGGTTGGACAGCAGGTATGTGGGGGCCACAATTCTTAGACCCGTATCTGACTTTAAACTACACCTCCATAGAATACATTACAAACGAGATATACACTATTATAGAGAATGTAATAGATAACGATATTACAGATATATCCGTAGACATCCTTGCTCAAGACATAGAAACTAACGACTATATGTTAGTAGACACTATCTCTTCCAGAGAAGAAGAGGAGGCTTACGCAGCTATTCTACTAGAAGAGCAAGAAGCAGAAGAAGAAAGAGAGGCTTTCGTTGTTACGCTAGTATCTAACGATTCAGACTTTCAAGTAGAATCATCCCCAGAAGAAATATTTAACGAACCACCAGAGATAAGCTTTGGAGGCGGCCTAGAAGGGCCGATTAACTTTTCAGATACCACTGATTCTTTTAGCTCTGCTGTGCTTGAGTCGGCTATAGATATGCCTCCTCCTATTGATCACAACGTAGGGTTTGACAACCCCCCAGAGCTAGAAATGAGCATGGAAATGGCTCCTCCAGATATGGGGTTTTCTAGCTTTGAAGAACCTATGTCAGAAGTACCTTTAGACATGCCTGTAGACGTTCCTGACCTGTAGACGCTCCTGAGATGCCTCCTGTAGGGCAAGTAGAGATAGAGGTAGGGCCAACTGAGGTTGCCGTAACAGAGTCTCCTAGAGAGGCTCCCGTAGAGCCTGAGAGTAGGCCAGAACCTACAGTAAAAGAGGTTAAATTAGAGCCTTTAGAGGCTCCTAAAACAGAAGTAACAGAGGTGAAGTCAGAAGAGAAGCCTGTAGAGGCCAAACCACAGGCTAAAGAGACAAAGAAAGAACGAGTAGCCAGGAAAGTAGCAGACAGAGTAATGACTACACTAGCTCAGACTTACAACGTAACTATGCAGAATGTAGCTTTAAATGTAATGGGTAGAGAAACTAGCTTAAAATCTTACGAACAAGACCTATTAGATTTACTAAGTTGGTATCCTGACAAAGCACTAGACGGTGGTGTCATATATGACCACCCTGCTCAGATTTATATACAAGCATCGGCTAACGAAGACATGAATAAAATGGAGGCTTTACAGTGGCAGAAATAGAATATGGTGGGATTAAAATAGGTGGGACTAAACTGCTTCTTATCGTGCCTTTACTAGGCACAATATTAGGAGGTCTTTGGGGAGGCTTTGACCTTTTCTCTCGGTACAAAGCGATGGAAGAACAGATAAGTTTGTACGTAGCTCCTGATATATCAGAGATAGAGAAGCTAGTAGCTGTGTTTCAGAAAGAAACAACTAACGCTAAAGACTTAGATAGAGAAGCTAGTAGCTGTGTTTCAGAAAGAAACAACTAACGCTAAAGACTTAATGATGGAGTCCCGTAATCAGACTAGAGAAGACATTGCTACGCTGTACAAGAACTTAGACAAACAAGACCTGCGTAACAGGTCTAATGTTGAGTCGGTACGGGAAATGATTACAGCTTTTGAAGGTAGACTAGCAGACAAAATTGCTAGGCTAGACTCACAACAAGACGATTTAGAATCTAAACTAGACCTCCGCATTAAACGAGCTTTAGAAAACCCACTAATGAAGTAGGTAATTTACAGAGACGTAGTATATTTTTTAAACCAAGGTTTAGTCTGAGCAGACTTAATCTTTTGTTTTAACTCTTTATTCTCTTCTTCTAAAGCAGATACTTTGTCTTTTAAAACAGATATTTCTCTCATTAAAGCATTGATAACCTTCATTACCCCGTCCTCATACATGTGGTTTTCTTTCCTTTTTCCTAAACTACTATAGCTCACATACCCCTCCGCTACACGCCAGTTCTGGCTGTACGGAAGTGTTATCAGCAGACTCGTAAGCGACTAACTTATCCCAATCTATCACAGAAGGCATAGCTTTAAGTCGTGTTTTATAGGCTTCTTTGTCTATCTCCTCATAAGGAGCTTGAACATAAGTGTGTTCGCTTACAGGTAAGAATGAGATCCCAGACATGCTATCAAAGTGTTTGTACACATAAGCAGTAACGTCTAAAAAGTCTTCTTTTGTATAGTAAATGGTAACAGAGGGCTTATGCTCTGTGTAATAGTCGTTATACTTCTGCCACATTCCTAATTGATTAACTGCGTCTACGTCTTTAACGCAGACGCTATCCTTTGGAGCTTTCATTGGAAATTCAAACACTACATTTTGGTCGTTACTCTTGTCTGCCTCCCAAGCTACACCTTGATCCTTTAAAAACTGTGTCAGAGGGTCTTTAATATCGTTTCGCACTCTCCGAATGTAGTATGGGGAGAATCTAGGGTGTACTCCAGACGAAGTATTGCACAGTTGAGACACTGTACCTGACGGCTTAACGCAAGTGGTAGCCGTAGCAGCGTTGATGTTCATTTTCCTGGCTATTTTAATGTTGTGGTTAATGCACTCAAGTTGCAAAGATTCTAACCAATCTATCATTTCATCTGTCTGTACCACAGTAAGCTTGTGTCCAGATAACAAACTGTGGTCACAACAACCTGTTAAAGAAACGCCTAACAGCGCTTCCTCTTCACAATTAAATGTCCACTTTTTAGATAAGAATTTAAAGTCTGTTAAGCTTGCTTGCAGCGTTCCTAAGAACGTAGCATGTTTCATCTTAGCTAACAAAGACTGCTTAGTGTCTTCAGGTCTAATAATTACTTCTGTTAAATTACAAAACTGACTAGGGCGTAATAGAATTTCAGAGCAAGGATTGCAACCCCACTCTTGGTTCTCGTCTCGTCTGTGGTCAGTGTATTTAGTTACTGCCGCTTGCCTATTGAAGATACCACGCTCTCCATTTTTGTCTTCAAATAACGATACCATCTCACGCATGTACGAATTAACGTCTGGCTTAATGGTGTAACAGATTGAATTGTTAGCCAAAGCTCTGTGAGGAGCACCCCCCTCTTCAATAGGGAGCCACCACTGAGAAGCTTTAGCGCCACGCATCCTATCATCTGTAAGATTTCCCAAACTAATAAGAGCACTACGGCGCACCCCTCCGACAACCACAATATCAGCGATTTTACAAACAACATCATGTACCTCTAGAGTAGTAAGCTGCCGACCAGCAGCTCCTTTAAATGTTTCAACAGTGTATAAGAACAAGTTGTTAAGTGGGTCTGGGCCAGAAGCTCTGCCTCCAAACGTTTTAAGTCTAGCCCCTGCAGGGCGTACTCTTGACATGTCCCATTTAGGGACTACGCCAGAGTATAACAAAGAGATAAGTTCTTTATAAGCTTTAGCCCAACCTAATTTAGAGTCTTGAACTTTTATTGTAGTGTCTGTCTCTGTCATAGTCTCAGGTAAAGACGGTAAGTTCCTAACATATTGTTTCTCTACAGAAAAGCCTACGCCTGTGCCGCACATGAGTATGTAGACAATCTCTGAGAACACTCTAGGGTCATCAACAGGAACGTAAGCGCAGTTGTATCCTGCTACATTATGATTTTCTAAAGCTTTACCTGCCGACATCATAACTCTCATAGAGGGCATGACTTCCATGTTTTCAACTGCTGCCATAGCAGCGTTAAGTTCTTGTCGTAATCCAGTGGGGATTCGTTTTATCCAAAACGATTTAACTCTGTCTATAGTCTCAGGCCAAGTTTCTCTCCGGTTTAAGTCGTCTCTGTACCGAGAATATCGAGACTGGTGTATATATTCCTGGTATAAATTCATTACGGTAAATCCTCATAAAGTTTTTTAAGTTTTGCGTAAGTTGACGGAAACGAAACAATGTCTATATCTCTCCCTAGCCTAGTAACCGTAGCTTGAGCAGACTCTACTATAACGGCTGCCATAAAAATAGTGTCCTTCTTTTTAACGTCTTTAGCGTTGCAACAAGGTTTAACTTTAGTTACAACCTTTTTTTTCCTAGTTTCTACCATGATTCTAAGTCCTCTTCTTCCTCTGTCGGGTCTATGCTGCCATAAAAATAGTGTCCTTCTTTTTAACGTCTTTAGCGTTGCAACAAGGTTTAACTTTAGTTACAACCTTTTTTTTTCTAGTTTCTACCATGATTCTAAGTCCTCTTCTTCCTCTGTCGGGTCTATAAATTTAGCTTTCTTTTGAATAAACTGCTCTTTAAAAGCGTCTAACAGTTCTTCGCTAGTTAACTCTAATATTTCTACAATTAAATCTGGGTCAAATGTCTCAGCTACGTACTGAGAAAGTTCGTCGTGAGTCATAGTTACTGCTTGTACTCTGCTAACAAATAATCCATAGAAACTTCCATCAAGTCGTAGTCTCCTTGATGGACTTCGTGCTTCAACATGATGCCCGACCAGCTCTGAGCGTTCTTTTGTTTTCCAAGGTACTCGTGATAGTCTTGATAAAATCGACCGCACACTAAACCTCTTCTTCTCTGTCCTGTGCATGTATATATCTCCCCCGTTTGTTTTTGTTGTTGGTGTCCCATAGTAAAGCTGTGTCCTAAATTCTTTAGCTTGCTTTCTATGGCTCCGCCAATAGCGTTAGACATTAAACTAGATGGGTTTACAAAATAGTGGCTGTAACATATACCGTCTAACTCTACTATCTCTAAGAAGTCATGAGTAGCAACTTCAAGTTCTTGTAACGGGTTAAGAATTAGTTCTTCTACAGACAAATAATTGTTAAGCATCCTCATTCCCGCAGAGTGAGAAGCCCTAACGATTCTTTGTTCGTGGTTCCCCATACAGTAATGAATCTCTGGGTCGTATTTAGGGCTTCTTAACCCTTTGAGGAAGCTTGTCATAGCTCCCCACCCTGCATTTAAGTCTGCCTGTACGTCTTTAGTTTCCCAACCTTTATCTCCTGGCTTGTCGTAGCTAGATAACGAGGGCATGTCCCACCAATCACCTATGATAACAATCTTCTCTGGTTTGTGCTTCCGCAGGTACTTAGCGGCAGCAGGTAGGTGTGTTAACTTAGAACCAGGAAATATCTGTGTATCCGGTATCATTGCGTGTTTCATTTTAGCCACTCCATTGGAATCTCAGTACCTACCGCACAAACAATTTCATGTTTGTCGCACCAGTCTGTATATCTTTGGGTGTGTGTTCTAGTTACCCAATTATTATACATAAACAACATTGCAAAATTATCTCTATTTAATTCGTTATCGGAGTCCAACACAGCAAGAGTCTTTGTTCTGCCAGCGCTGTCCCACTTCCCTTTAGCTTCAACCCAGAACCTATGTTTTGGGAACCAAAAATCAGGAGTATAAGTAGCAAGCCTACCCACATCAGAGCCACCGCAGGTTTTACACCTTCCCCTTTTTGTCGGGTAAATGTATTTAATCTTCTTGGGTTCGTATTGAAAGTCTATCTCTGCTTTTGTTAGTGTGTCAGCAACTTTAAGTTCGTATTGAGATTTATAAGGAGCTATGCTCTCCCACTTCTTTGTTCTCTTCCTGCCGCGAGAATTTAAACGGGCACTCGTCGGGGATTTTACGCCATATCCATAAGAGGTCGCAGTTGTTGTTGAATTTTTCTTCCCAGTTTTCTTTAAACTCTGCTTTGTAGAAGGAGGCGACCGTTTTTTTCGCTTCTTCGTGGGAGATTCCGAGGGGGATGTTCCGTTCTGCTTTGATTTTGCCAATTCCTGCTATTCCTATAATGTTATCAACTCTATCTCCCTCCAACATCTGTCTCCAAAAGACAGCATCTGCGTAAAGGGTTGAGATGTTTTCTAGTTCTTGCTTGGCTATGTTAAAGTGGTAGCCACTCAACTGTTTAAGGTCTTTATCAACGCCTACAATGACGGGTATTTGACCTTTAGCAATAGCATCAAGCTTGGCGTGACCAAAGAAATCGTCGGCTTCACACCCTTGGGTAGTGTAGCCGTTGTGCCTATCCATAATGAACTGTTGTATCTCAGGTAAATAGGTAGGCTTATTCTCTTCCTTTCTGTTCTGTTTGTACTCAGGTTCGACTAGCTTTCTAAAGTTTGGTTTCTCGTCGTTACCTGTAAGAAAAGAAGTGTATACGCAATCATCGTCAAAGTGTTCAGTTAAGTATGTAATGCTGCGGTTAACCAGGTTTTTGCAGTTTTCTAGAGCGTGGCTTAGAGGCTGCAACTCTCGTTCCCACTCTATAAATTCTTTGGGGATATGTTTAACAGCTTCATTTCTATACTCAAAAGATTCTCCCTCATTGCGAGGGAGTCTCTTATCAAAGTACACCCGCTTCTCGGCAGCAAATCCAGCTCTATAGGCTAAAATATCTCCGTCGAAAAGCAGGTGGATAGTCACTAGCTAGCTTCACGCATACCCTCGGCAGCTTCTTCCCAAGAAGTTGAAGGGAGTTCTTCTTTAGGAAGATCTGCCAAAGCTAAGTCTAAATCTCCAGAAGTGTAAGCTTCATAAAGTCTCGCAACTTTAATAACTTCTTCTGGGGAAGGTGAATCGCCCTTCAAGGTAGTGTTCGCATTAGTCAATGCGTTCTGCCTTAAAATTAAACGATCCTTAGACAGTGAAGGTTCGCCAGTTTTTTGCTTAGACACTAAAGGAATGGCTGCTGGTGCGGGGACTATACCAGGATTCTTTACAGAAACATTACCTTTAATATTTAAGAAAACTCGCCCATCTTTCTCTTTCTCCACGTAAGTAAAACCTACGCCATCTCCGATGCTTGCCCCACCTAATTGAGACTCACTAAATACTGAGAACCAAGAATCTTCCCTCTCAACTAACATAAAAGATTTTCCGTTCTGTCCTAATCGGCTTATAGTGCCTGTAAGTGTGTGCATAAGCACCTCCTAATGTTTATAAAAGCCTTTCGACTTAGTAATAGAATAACTACTTTTGTAATAAAGTCAAGCTTTATTTTTAACTTTTGCTAAAGTTGATGCTAAAGTACGCACTAGTAAAGATTTTTTGAATAATATAATTGCTCAGACTAAATAAGGAACGACTTGTTTAAATATTTTACTCACAACTGGAACTGAAATACTATTTCCACACATCTTATATACTTGTGCTCTCGATATTTCATCTGGAAAACTAAAACTCTCAGGAAATCCTTGAACTCTTAAACATTCTCTTTTTGTTAATTGTCTGATTTTATTGTTTATTAAATATGCACCTGTTTTACCAGCGATACCACCGCCATATGCTGATAAAGTTATAGCATGACCTTCAGGACTGTATATTCTCTCTCCTTGACCACCCTTATTAATTGTTCCAATTCTGATTGGTCTTAATTTTTTACCTCCAAATAAATCATTTGACAAAAGTTTTTCATTACCGGTAATTCTTATATCTTTTCTCTTTACATCATATTTATTTGAATCAACATTTTTTTCTAAAATATCTTTGAGATAAATATCATCATAGGTTGGTTTTGGATAATCAAATTGATTAACATTAAGTTCTTTTTTAAAACAAAGTATATAGACTCTTTGCCGATTTTGTGGAACTCCATAATTGCTTGAGTTTAAAACTTCTGTATAAACATCATAACCTAATGTGTCCAAAACGCTTTTAATAGTTGCTAGAGTTCTTCCGTTATCATGTCTTATAAAATTTCTAACATTTTCAAGAAATAATATTTTTGGTTTCTTATATTTAACAATATTTGCAACATCAAAAAAAAGTGTACCTCTAGTATCATCAAAACCACCTTGTTTTCCAGAAATGCTGAATGCTTGACACGGAAAACCTCCACATAAAACATCATGGTCTGGTATTGAATTAGGTTTTATTTGAGTGATATCTCCATATGGCATATCACCAAAATTATGTCGGTATGTAATCTGTGCAAATTTATCCCACTCAGAAGTATACACACACTTACCACCGTGCTCCTCTAATGCAATTCTAAAACCACCAATGCCTGCAAATAAGTCAATAAATGTAAAATTTTTCATTCTTTATTTTTAACTTTTGCTAAAGTTTTTCCTGTCTCAAAATCTACAGGAAAAGGAATAGGAGAGGTTACACCAAAAGTCTCTAGTAGAACTTTAGGAACCTCACTTAACTCCTTCTCTATGATAGGAATCTCTTCCTCTAAGTTATCGTCTGGAATTTCAAACAAGACAGAATCGTGTACGCTGTTAACCAAACGAGCAGCTAACGCTTTGTTGTAAAGCTTATTCAACATAAGTATCACGATGTCAGACGCTGCCCCTTGGATTGGATAGTTCTTGCACTTAGTTGGGGGAGCATAGGCCTTCCCAGACCACTTAGAAGTGCTACATAAAGTTCTATACTGAGTTAAGGGTTTGTGTGTCTCTGGGTCTCTCCAAATGCTAGGGATGTAACAAGAGTGTATAGACTCGTCACCAACTCTGTCTCCTCTCTGGTCAATCGTAGCCTCGGCTTCAGCTTGTATGTGTTCCTGCCACCCACCTACGCCAGGATACCGTTCGTAGTAACTCTCGATAAAATCTTTAGCTACTTTCTCCGTAGTATCCCAGAATGAAGCAATGCCTTTGGCATGTGCTCCGTACTGCAACTGAAAGCTGAACCCTTTAGCAACTCTCCTCTCTTCCTTGCTAACATCGCTTTCTGGTTTCCTGTATATCTTACTGGCAAAGTAGGTGTGCATATCCACACCGTTGTTGATGTCGTACACAAGCTGACTGTCTCTGCTCGCAAGAGCTAATACTCGAATCTCCAGTTGAGCGTAGTCAAACTCAACCAAAGTAGCACCTTCTGGTGCTATGAAGTGGTCAAGTATCATTTCTTCCCCGATATATTCTGCATGTTAGGTTTGCTAGAAGAAAGTCTACCTGTCTGTGTTATGTTGTGATTGTAATTAGGATGTATCTTACCATCTATCTCAAAGTCGATGTAAGGTTTAAAATAAGTAGATATAGATTTATTTATCTTACGTATCTCAATTATCTCTGAAGCCAGTTCTTTAGCTTCTGTAGTTCCATACTTCTGTATGTTCTTGAGTGTATTAGCTCCTCCCTTCGTCTCCCAACCTTTCTTCTCAAAGAAATCTTTAGTTTTTGAGTCGGCTAATCCTGTGACTAAAACGCTACCTGTCTCCCACTTCATTTTAAGTTCTCCTGCTCTTTTTCCGGTTTTATAAATAATATCATTACCTTCTTCGTCTTTCTGAACTTCCTGGTGTTTGGTTTTTGCGTAACCTCCCCAAAGCAAAGTCTCTACTTGGAGCGAGCTATTAATATTAAACTTTATAGCGGCCTCTACAGGCCAAAGCCTAGCGTACTTCTCTGATGCTTTGGTTGTTAGCTCTGCTTGTTCTCCCTCCATTGCCTCTACTTCCTTGGTAGCCGAGGGGCTGTCAAACCTTATGCCGTTGCGAGACATTTCAGTTGTCGCAGCAATGCCCTGCATCATCTGTAGCATATACTTAAAGTAAGCTTCTCCTCTTGCTTTGCACATTGCCACCTGCTTCTTAAAAATTGCGTTGGTTACCTCAACGTCGCCTACTAAGTAATCAGCAAGCAAGTGTCTGTCTATCTTGTCTGAACCTATACCTGCCTTAAACCTTTCTTTAATCTCAACGTCTTTTTTAAACGGAACATCCATAGACTCTGCTACATGCTCTAAACTAGGGCTTATTGAGCTTCTGCCTGTCGCCATGTAGTGAAACTTCTGTGTATCCCAAACTAAAAACTTCTTGTTAAGAAAAGCTAGGTCGTTTACACGCTCTGCCTCTTCTAAAAGATAGTATAGGTCAAACGCTAGGTTGTGACCTACAAGCAAAGTCTCTTCTCCTTGGAGCATAGCGTCTGCTACCTCCCTAAATTCGGCAGTAATCTTGGTGTGGTTTTTAGAGAACAAAGAACGGTAACCAAACATTACCGCAAAATTACCAGGATACGCTGGAGTTGCCCCAAAGTGAGGGGCGGGAGCATTGATTGTAGTCTCGATGTCTACGACTACTATCGTGTCTATGTTAGTTAACACGATGCTGCTTTCCTATGAGGCTAATTAACTGAGCCTTCTCTTTATCTATCTTAATCGCAGCCCCTGCACTCCTGAACTGGGGGTCAGCGTAGCTGAGTTTGTTCTTAGGACACCTGAAGTACCTAATATCACCCTCTTCTGGGTCTTGCCCTATGGTTAAGATACAATCAGCTTCCCCTTGAACAGATGTTTTAGAGTTGTATAGAGTCCCCATATTAGGGTATTTAACTCCATCGGCAGAGCCGTCTAGCTGCGTGGTAGCTATAATAGGTGCGTGTTCTTTAGCTAAGTCTCGTATAAACTGGGCTAACTTGGCAAACCTCTCTATGCCCTGCAGCTTCTCTAGCCCTCCTAGCTTCCAAAGTTGGTCAATGATGATTATCTTAGGCTTAACTTGTCGAGTAATGTTAGCTATGTCGTACACTGTCATAGCGTTATCATCATAAATGTGTATCTTGCCCTTACCAAGTTTCGCTTGGAAAGATTCAATACTCTTGCCTACGTCTTGCTCTATCTCTTTAGTAGTCCACTTGAGTGCTGCTTGCATTTGTCTTGAGCGTACCTTGGACACTGCTTCCTCGTTGTTAAACCAAAGAACAGACTCTCCCTCTTTCAACTGCTTTGCAAAGTAGACTGCTTGAGTAGATAAGAATGTAGTCTTCCCGCCATCCGGTCGGGAGCCTACAATAATAAAGTCTCCTTTGCATATACTTCCCATCATTAGTTGAAGCTCTGGGATTGACCACTCATACTTATCAGCATTCTTTCTTTCTTCTAGTTGCTCAAATATCAAAGCATCGTTGTTAACAAAAGAATACTGTTTAGAGTGCTGTTGCATCTCTTGGGTATAATCCTGGACGGCTTCCTCTACTTCTAACATTTTTCTTTTGCCTATAGTAACTTCATAAGCCATATCAGAAATAGTCATAGCCCAGTGGCGTATTGATAGCTCTCGAATTATTGGGTCGTCTTGCGAGGGAATAGGCATTTGATGCACTCTTTGACAGATAGCTTTAATCGTCGAAGCTTCTGTATCTGAGATACTTGGGTGGGAGATAGTACAGTACCAAGTACTGTACTCCTCTAAGTTAATTTCTTTTGGATCATAATCTTTAACGTAGTCTGGGAGACTACTAATTATACTTTGATACTCCTTAGAGTATCTCTCTATCTTTGCCCCCACAAGGGGATTGTATCGATGCCAATTCTCTCTGTCAAGCGTTAAATATTTTAATAGCTTTGCTTCTAAATCTGTTTCCATGTGAAATCCCTCAATTCCTTGTCGTGTATAAAATGTTTAGCCTCAACTTGTTTCAGCACTATGCCTGTCTTTGCGTGGTTTTGCAACTTAGTACAAATCTTCTTTGCCTTCTGCACCACCAGTGGACTATCGTTATCTAGCCACACTAGAACCTGATGCTTCTCTCTGTGTTCGTTCGCCCACTTCGCTATGTCTGATAGGTGCAAGTCACTCAGACTTGTGCCAAGCAAGGGTAATGCAGTACAAAATCTTGATAGTCTAATTGCAGAGACAATATCCTCACAAATAACCAGGAAATTAGGTAAGCTTGTTTTGGTTGTCATAAATCCGTGAGTCTTTGCACCTAGCGTTACCCACTTGGGCAAATCATTACCAGACTTAGTTCTAGCAGCGATGTTTGTGACCTCCTCTCCTCTAGTTAATGGGACTACTAGCATTCCACTAATGTAAGCACACCTCAACCTAACGTAGTCTGAAACATTCAGGCCACCTAAGAACCACCATCTTCTGAACTCTTTTGGTATTGCTCCAAACTCTCCTTGGTCAACTCCTCCATCGTTCCACTCTGATAAGTTGGGGAGCCTCCATGATTCAAATGAAGCTCCATCTGAGCCTTCAGAATCTCCTTTTGTTGTTCGTTCTTCGCCTTTAACTCTGTTAGCTTGATACCTTGAAGCACTGTTGCCCCCAAAATAGACACCAGAGCCACCACAATGATGACAATAACCAACCACAACTCCATCTTCTTTTCTCCTTAAATAAAAAGCTCGATTACTTCTACCTTCCTTGCAGTGATTCAAACTCACAGAGCCAGTGACCGGAAAGTGGTCTTCGTACTCTCTTAAATCAATTCTTTCTTTTGTATTCATTGAACTTAAATTCCCTGTCCGTCCAAGTTAACTCAAAAGCACTCTGCAAAGCTACGTGCTTACAACCTAAACACAAGTCCCCGTGTGAACGTGTTTCCTGGTTCCAAACGCACTCAAAGCTCTCTAATATCGTATCGCAACTTTTGCAACGCATTAGTGTCTGCTCCCGTGGTCAGCCCACTGACACGCTGTACTTAGCATTAGCAAAGCTTGTTCTAACTTTTCGCTTTTCTCGATGCTGCTCACTAGAATTTCAGTGGTCGAGAGTCGTTCGTCGTACTCGTCTGGCATCTCTAAATAATGCTCGTCGGCCAACACATCGGTAAGAACCCACGACAAAGCGTCCGAAAAAGTCTTGAAGTCTTTGGAAACTATAGCGTCCTTGTCCACTCGATATACTCCTCTTGTTCTGCTTCCGGTAAATCAGATATTGAATCTATTTTTTCGTGGTATTCTTGCTCACGAATATTAGCACCTTCGATACCCTTAGTAATGTTAAAAAGCTGCTCCCGCAGCGACAAATCCCAAAATGATTTCTTCATTAAAAATGCCTCCAAGTATTCGTTATGATCGCGACACAGGTCACGATATGTAGGATAAACCAGACTGTCCTCAATGTTAAATGTATATGGTCGTCCGGCTTATCATCATCGTAAGCCTTACTGCCCATCGCTTTGCACCAATATCTCCAAATCTTCTTACCTGTCACCATTGAAGTAGTCCTCAAACACGTCATCAAAGTAGGAAAATAGGTTCGTTATCAACTTGGTTTGTAAGTCCATCGCTAATTCCCACATATCATCATCAATAGATTCTGTTTTTGCTAACCGGAAAAGGTCGTCAGTCACAGACTTGTCGTGAAGAACAGACCAGACGCCCTTTTTGCGAGCTAGCTCGTCGGGGTTCATAATCAAATCACCTGTTATCCACACCTCAGATTTCTCGTCGTCTGCTAACGTCCTGTATTCGGCTAAATACAAATCCTTCTTTATCTCGTAATCAACATCCGACCAGGATTCGTTCCAAGCTCTTAAATCATATATTTCCTCTATGCTTGTCCAACTTAACATCACACTTCCTCCCTTTTAGCATGTAAATAGCCTTCGATCCAAATACTTTTGTCATCATCGCTCAAAGGGGTGTCTTGACCATAAATATCAGACTCCCACTCTAGAAACTTGGTTTGTCCTTCGTCCCATTTTCCTATGTCAGTAACTTTATCTTCTTCTTTCATTTCACTTTCCCTCATTTATCCAATTATAATTTTCTAACCATTTGTCTGTTAGCTCACAAGCTTTGAGTTCCCTAGCTAAATCAATACTTTTTGATTCTGACTTCTTGTCCTGCTCTAAACTCATAACTAACGTCTCCGTTATTTTCTTTATTTCCCACATTACGCTCACTCTCCAAAAATGTCAATAATTTTCTTAAATACCAAATTGACTTCTCAACCTCTTCTCCAACGTCATCGGTCTTCCTCCCCATTCTCCAGATGTATTTCATAGCGTTTAAACGCAAGTAACCAACAAACTCGTCGCGTGTTGAACACGCTTCCATTGCGTCGATGCACTCGATTTCCCCGTCCTTATAGTGACCAGGATTAATTGTGTCTCTAATTTTCAACTTGCTTTCTCCTTGTTGCTTAGATAAACTGCTTTTGCAAAGCCTCTAGGCGTTGCACTTCTGATATTCTTAGTCTTAAGGCTCTTACCGCCTAATTTCCGGTGCTGTAGAGAGCTGCCAAAGCTCTCGCATGCTACTGGTCTGGGTTCTGGCATGATAAAACCGTTGCCCGTCCACAAACACGTTTTCTTGCTGTATGCGTCTCTCTCTGCGATGTGTTCTGGATAATCTGGATGTACTGCTTCGCTTTCTAAAATATATCCACCGTATTCGAACGGGTGAAACATGTAATCTGGTTTCCTCCAAAGCGTCGAAAGCACACTAATTGGGTTCTCGATAACGTAAGGACAGCCATATAAATCAGCTATCTCGGCTATCGCTTGGGCGTGTCTTGCTGCCTCAATCTGAAACGCTTGGTTCTTTTTCCTCTTCTTTTCAAAATGCCTAGCTCCGCTTACAGCCAAATCTGTGCAAGGTGGAAAGCCTAATATAAAGCTCACCTCTCCCTTTTTAAATTTTTGGGTTAACTCAGCCAGGACTTTTGTATCGTACAAATCCGCTTCCGCATATGTCACGTTCTCCCGCTTAATCTCTCCCTTGTGTTGAATGTCGAAAGCGTAGCAGTCGAAGCCCTGCCAAGGCTTCAACGCTACACCAGTATAGTCATAAAAACTAAGGACAATCATTTTGCTTTGCTTCCTCGTCAACAAGCGTTAACCACAATTTCTCCATCTCTCTCTGCAACCTTCTGGCGGTTGCTATTGGGCTGCTTTTCCTCTTTTCCCTCTCTCGACGGTGTTCACGTTCTAGCTCTTGAAATTTAGGCGAGTCATGAAAGTATACCCGCAAGTGAGTACACATATTTTTTGGAGCACCATAACTATACTTTCGCCAATTTTTTTTAGCTTCTGCATTCATATACTGCCCTTTAACTAGCATTTTATACCGTCCTTTATTTTGGTATTTTTTCAAGCTTTCGATAAAAGCTCTCCCTTCGTCATCGTTCGGAATGTCTGCAAAGACATATCTGCAATTACCGTCCATTTATAGTTCCCCCTGCATGAAAGCTTCTTCTGGGTCTGTCTCTCCAGAAAAAGCAGCTTCGGTTAATTGTGACATAGCTCCGCAAATACTATCCCAGGATTTATCATCGACGGAGTTATAACGGTTTGAGCGGTAATCGTGTAACACGTCCCACAAAATTCCTAATTGTTGTTCTATAGTCATTCCCGATGCTTCCATTATAGTTCCCCTTTTCGATTTATAATTTGAATAGCCTCACCCTCTGGGTTACGCTTGATAATTGAAAGGCTTGCTATAGCTCCACCTTGCCGTTTAGATTCTACGATTTCCATCGCTGCACTTTCAGCTTCAGACGAACTTAAGAATGTGTCACAGTACAGCATAAAAGTAGTATTTTCTGAGTCGTATTTATGAAGACAAGTTTTTTTATCGTCCCAGTACACTATGTATCTTTTCGTCATTATTTTTTCCTCTCGATTATTGTTGTTATATCGTTGTGTTGATAGCACACTAAACAATTTTTACATTGCTGTCCTGTGCAATTTTGTAATTCCAGTTTATCGTCACCTTTAACATTATTAAACGTCTTATCGAAATGGGTATCGAAATGGGTTGGCGGTTTAGCCATGATATGCCCGATCTTAGAATTTGAGAAGACTAGGATTAAATTGCTAGGCTTCTCGCGTTTCTTGAGAGCTTTATTTACTATGGTTGCTCGCTTAGTCCATAATGCGAATGTACAATGCGGATTGTACTCCGCAATTAAGCAAAGATTCTCGAAATGGATGTCATTAAGCAGCTCTCCTTGTCCTGAAAATCTAAACACTGCACTCATAATTCTAGGTAATTGCCATTCGGTCAATATGGCTGCACTCAATAGGTCACTATTGCGTTGCAATGCGGGAACCATTGTTTTTCTATAACCTTCTAGCATTGAAACACTATAACAATATTCGCAAATGTCGCCATTGTCTGCAGAATTCATAGCCATGCAATACTTATTGGTTAATGTGTTGGTGCTAATAGAGTCAATGCTGTCTAGTTTGTTTTTAGGGCCTTTACTGTGTGTAATGTGCACCTGTTGTAAGTT
>Ga0209337_1000565_pt1 | contig 29957 bp, 49 predicted proteins | sample LinPmetageLP53_FD_184044 | JGI IMG/M metagenome (GOLD analysis project Ga0209337, IMG submission 184044) | Marine viral communities from the Pacific Ocean - LP-53 (SPAdes) (version 2) | ecosystem: Environmental > Aquatic > Marine > Oceanic | place: Pacific Ocean | collected 2010-02-08 | reverse complement strand
GTATCTATAAAGGTTTGTTGTTTTTTATTACCTGATACACCTTCATCTAAATAAGTTCCATAATCTTGCATATAAAATTCAGTACTATATCCGTTAGGATCTTTTTTCACTTCATATCTAATAGAATCGCCTAAGAATGTATTACCTTTAGCTGATTGTAATATTCCTTTAGATTGCCTTACTACCTGTGAAGCAAATGAGTTTAAATACCTTTCAATGCCTGTGGTTTTCATTATATAGTAGCAACGAATAATTCTACATTAACATCATTAGATGCAGTTGGTCTAACCTCTATTTTTGCTAAGTCTGCTAATGCACCGTATTGTGGAACCGCATCAGCTTCTGCTAACATTACATTGTCTGCTCTTGCTATAATGTGAGAATTACCTGCAGGTATTAACATTGAGTAGTTAGAAGCAGCCCCTGCCACTCCAATTTCTACATCATATGTAGCTGATAAGTTTGATATTCTAATATATCTTACATTCTCTTTGTCTATTGCCCCTGCACTATCATACACATTAGATGAAAAAGTTGCTATTGTCGTTGTTGCTGAATGAGGACAAGTGACTACTCTTTCAAATGTATCTATAATACTTGATACTGTTAAGCTATTTGATGATCCTCTTAACGCCCCATTAATGGTTACGCTTTCAGATATTGTTACTACTAAGTCTGCCATAATTTTTATTTTTTATCTATTTGTTTTAATTTATTTATTGCCCAATTAATTCCACTAGCACCACCCCAAGCATCCCACATAATACCACCGCACCCTTCACTATATGGTACATCTTTATGTTGTTGATGTCTTTTAAATGAGGCCATACGTGCTATTGTATCTCTGCTTATTTTCTTTCTACCTGCTAATTGACTTGCTCTTGTCCAACCAACTCTTGTGCCACAACTACTTCCATTTTCTTTTTTATATTTTATAGCTCTTTTAGCATTATTACTAGCTGCTTGTGGATAGTCATTATATGATTCCATTTCTATGCTTATTGCTTCAAGCTTTTCTAATATATCTTCGTAATTCATAATTTTACTGTTATTGATGGTGGTATTATCTTTATTTCTATTTTGCCAATCTTTATTATATTTAATCTTTTTAATAACTTAATCATTAATATCCTGCCCCTAAATTACTAACAGGAATAGTACAAGTGTCAAAGTCATTCATTACCTTAATTCCTATTGTAAATGTCCAACCACATAAAAGATTGTCAAACCTTTCTTGGAATGGTTCTATTGTAAACTGATCTTCTGTAAAGTACAAAGGATAGTTTATGTCATTAACTCCTGCTAGTGATTGCCTTGTACTATGTCTAAGCATACCAATAAAGTCAGTACATATTTCTAGTGTTTGATTCCATACTTGCTGCTCATTATTTTTAGGATCTAACAATTTTGTTAGTTCTTTTGCTTGGAATGTTTGCCAATCTGACTTTTCAGATACTAAATCACAAATAAACAATTGAAAGTTATACACTAACTCACTATCACCTGTTGTTACTGATGTTGGATTAATGTGTAACAAAGGCATCTTTTCCATCTTTTCAAGATTTATTTCATAAATATCTCCAACCGATACTGTAGAAATTTGGTCGTGATATTGCCCTAGTCTACACAAGGTGTTTACTACATTATTATACGTTTTATTACTGACTGCCATTCTTTACATTGTTTTGTGTTTGTAAATCTGTTTCATAACTTAACCAAGTAAAAGCTTCTAACAGGTTAAGCTTTGTTATTTGTTCTAGCTTTGAAATATCTGCATTACATAGCCTGTACATTATTCCAAAATATCCCCACTTTTCTGCAAAGGATTCTGTTGCGATTGCACTTTCATTTCCATCAGGCGTTCCTGAGAAAATAATGCCAAAATCCTCTGTAATTTTTTGACGAAAAGATAAAAAAAAACCAGTGCAGATTGCACTTGACTTGCTGACATCTTTTTCATTTCTTCTGCCCTTATACTAATATTACCATCATAAGCTTCTATTGTGTAAATATCATTTTTTTCTTCTACTATTGGTCTGTACATTATAGCCATTACTTCAGGTAAATTCTTTTCAATATCCCTTCCAACTAATGTTTCTATGTCTGCCCATTCTCCTAATGTTATACTATCTAAATCAGGATGAAAGCCATAACGCTTCCCATCTATTTCAATCACTCTTTTCAAAGAACCATCTTGCTCTTGCTGCATCTCAGACACCTTGCTCATTATCTCAGCTACATCTTTTAATTCCAATTGTTTTATCAATTCTTTTGGAATATTAGATAATTCAGCTATTGTTTCTAATGCCTGCTTACTCTTTGTCCCTGTATGAAAGTCAACTAATTTGATGTAATTTTCTAATGTAACATCATCCCAACTGCTTATTAACTTAAATTGTTTTTCTTTACCATCCTTGTTAATTTTTACCTTCATATAATATATAATAGAAATTTTGGTTATTTAGTTTAATAGTTGTATATTTGCCTCACATTCATTTTAGTTAGAACCCCTTGCCACTTTACTTCCATTATTAGGCAGGGGGTTTTTTATTGCACAAAATACTTACCTGCATTTGGATTGTCTAAGTGATAAATCACGTTATAACGAATTCCATCTATTGCGTGATTGTAACTATCAACATATAACTTAGAGCCTTTATCTGCATATATGTAATTGTTTAACTCTTTAGCTATATTAGTTGACTCAGGTGAAACTATTAGTTGATAATCTTGCATACGAGTTATACCACTTTCAATAGTTCCTTTCTTTACTGCTTTTATGTTAATGCCTAAGTGCTTCAGGTCTGCTATTAGCCTTGGTTCTGCACTATCTGCTATAATTAGTTTTTGCCCAACTTTTTCTAATATTATTTGAGATAGATCTTGTGACTTTAATCCATTCTTATATATATGCTCTTTTAAATATATTTTTTTATGTTTTTTATCAATAGCTACTTCTGTAAGTGAATCAGGATCTACACTAAACCCAAAGTCCATACCACAAGAAGTTTGTAGTTCATCAGGATTAAACTCACCAAATGTCCAATTCTCAAATACAACACCTTCTGCTTTGTCTAGCCATCCACCTAGTATTTTATGTGTGTACTTTTTAAAGTTAGTATGTTTTATACTCTTAATACGCTCTAGGAAGCTCGTAGAAAGATTTTCTACATTGTCTAGGTATGTACTATGGATATAACATACATTGTCTTTAACGCCATTAAAACCACCTTCTACGCCCTTGCTCTCAAAAAATCTATCATAAATCCAATGCTCTTTAGTAACAGGATTTAATATTAATATAACTCTGTTCTGTATGTCTTTTTCTCTAATACTAAGATCTATAGTGTCAAAAGTATTTTCATCTATTAATTCTTCTGCTTCATCTAACACCCAGCAACTAATACCTTGTAATGACTTTAGGCTTGCAGTTTGATTCCCTGCTGAAGTCTTAATACCTCTAAATAAAATATCACTTTTACTTTTAGTATTTATAACTTCTGATTTGTTTACATAAAACATTTCATCTTTGTAACCTAGTAATCCAATCTTTTGTAAAAATTCAGGAATTATAGAAAGATGAGCTGAAACCATAGTGTATCTTGTAAACAACACCCTTATACCTTTAACCATTGTAAGGAGTGTTAGAAATACTGTAACAGCAAAAGACTTACCTGAGCCCCTACCACCTGTTATGATAAAGTAGCGACAATCAGATTCAAATAAAGAATTATATTTATGATTCAGTCTCAGTTTTGTAGAATGTTATTAGTGGCATATGTATAGGTTCATCACCAGAGGTTACATCTATTTTATTTGTTTCATTCATTCCTAGAATGTTCTTTGCTCCGTGTATTACTACTGATGGCACTTTATCTTTTATACATTCATAAAATTTAGATTTAACAAAGTCTTTTGCAATTAAATCTACATCTTGTACTTTTTGTGCAAACTCTTTGTCATCTTTTAGCCATTTATAATAATTTGTTCTTGATAAATCACAAGACTTAAGTGCTGTTGTAACTACACCTAGACTTGCTTCTAGTGCTTTAAGCATTCTTTCTTTAGCGATTTGTGTTCTATTTTGTTCCATTTTTCTTTTTTAATTCTAAACCATAGTTGTTAATTTTTCCTTTACTTTTGTATGTTTTCTTTTTTATTAATTTTAATTTTTTAAAATAAGTGTAGTCAACGTGATGATGTATTCTTCCAAATCTAAAAGTTAACCTTGATACATCAGGGTGTACATCTACTTGCATCTGACTTTTTGGCAAAGTACCCTCTTTATCATAAAACTCTTCTGAGTTTCCACCCCTTAAAACTTGTGTTGTTGTTTTTAATTGCATAAAAGCATTAAATTGAATTGTACAATAACCTGCTTTTAACATATCTAAACTTAAAATTGTATCTTCATTATAACGCCCCCTCCATCTAAATGGCGTATTATTCTTTATTAAATTACAACTGTATATTCTTGTGTTTTTTACAAAGGGTGGAACAGCAACTTTACGAGGCACGAACATATAGTAATTTGGTCCTGCCATTGCTACATTCTCATATCTTTCAACAAAATCTTCCATAGCTCTAAATCCTGCCCCATTACCTAATGGTATTTGTAAATTGTTATTCATTCTTAAAAACCTCTCGATATTGTCATCCATTACCCAATGATAATCAAACCCATTATCTTTTGAGTGATCCCATACAAAGTTTCTTGCAGCACCTGGTCCTGTACTTTTAGATCTTCCAAGCTTATCTAAAACCTCATAATCATCTTTATATTTTTCAGGAAGTATTAATATTTTATTTTTATCTATTACTGCTGAATATTCTTTGTATTCACTTTGTTCTATTACAATATTGTATGGAACATTCATCTTTTCTAAAGCTTTGCTTGTTAATCTGCTATCTGCTCTGCCCTTTGAAACAATATATAATGGATATTTAGGATTCATACATATACATTTCATATGATTTATCACATAAAATTGACCTCCAATTATTGCCTAAAATATGTTCTGCTTCTTTTGCTAGTAAGCAATCCTGTTTTATATTTTCCCAAAAGTCACTTTCAACTCCTGAAGATTTATTAAAAGCACTTTCAAAGAAATGATGTACTATATAAGATTTTTTTAATATATCTGTAATATTAGGAAGTGTATGACCAAACAATTCTGTTTTACCATCTAGCCTTGTAGGTGATTCTAATGAGTAACACTTGCCCTTTCCAAGCCACGCAGGTAATGGGTGGAAATATAAAGGTTGATAAACTTTTGCAGCTTTGTCGTGTATTATTAACTTTTTTACTGTCCAAATAACATAATTCCAAGCCTTGCTGTCTGTTTTAGGATCTTCCATTAATGTTCTCATTATTTTATGTGATAATGAAGCAATATGTTTTGATATGTTTTTACTTACTTTTAAAGGAAAATTAAATAATGCTTTTCCATCCCAGCTATTATCATCTATATATAAAGGTGGGTGAGCCTTGCCCCATTTAGGTGCAAAGCCTCCTGTAAGCTTTGAAGGCATAGAAGCAAACCATCCATTATCTTGTGGTAAATCTCTCATTATAACAGCATCCATATCAATAACAACTCCATTTAACTCAGAAGCAACTTTTAATCTAACTGCATCTGAAACGTGAGCAATGCTATGACCATTCTTTAATGAAAGGTACGCTTGTTTAGATGGAAATATTTCGTTTGCATCTTTTACAACAATACCTTTAGGAATTTGATTTTTGTTAAATTCTTGATATGAATATAATACAGTATCGTTTTTAAATTTTACGTGTGATGCTAATGTTAGTAAATGAAAGGGTGAAATATTTATTTTTCTTTTTATCCATTTATTATAATCATAATCGATATTAACATCATACCTACTCCAGAATAAAATATATTTATTATTCATATACCTTGTCAAATTGTTTTGCATCTTTCACTTCAGGGTACCATAATGATTTAGTCTTTTCTGTTATTTGCTGATTTAAAAGCTTTGAAAAGTTTTTTACATCATCTTCGTTTTTAAATGAAACTATTACCTGCCTTTGTGGGCTAAGATCTTTTTGGTTAAACTCAGGCATATCTGTCCATTCTAATTCAGCATTAAGTTCATTTTTATCATCTGAATTTTCCCATACATCTAAACCCCATTCAGTTATTTGTATTGTATTCCATTCATTACCTAACATAGCCCAATCCCATTCTCCAAATCCTACATTATCTTTTACAATAAATTCTTTTTTCTGTTCTTCTGTAAGACCTTCAGCTACATCAATCCATACTTCTTTAAGTCCAGCAGCTTGACTTGCTTTTAATCTCATATTACCACCTAAAACCATCATACTCTCATCAACTACAATTGGTCTTAGTTTTAACATCTCAGGAAATTCTTGTATTGACTTGACTAACTTTTTAAATTTATCATTTTTAATAATTCTAGGATTGTCAGGGTTTCCTTTTACTTTGCTTATCTTAACTTGTTTTTTCATAATATATAATAGAATTTTTTAATATTTATTTAATCAAAGGAATCATTAACACCCCTTTCTCCAATTAGTTTTTCTTTTGCACTTGCCCAAAGCTTATCACCTCTTTTCTTTTTACTTAATGATGCTTCTGTTCTTTTAAGGCTAGGCATCCCCTCAGTTGGTTCAGAATCCATATACAAACCACAATCACATTCAGCTTCTTTTGTTACCCATTTACCTTCACGATATACGATAGTTGCTTTAGGAATTTCTTTTTCTACCTTACCACAAGAACATCTGTATATTGTCATCTTGCTAAAGCACCTGTTCTTGTTTCGCTTTTTTTATATAACTTATCAAGTTCGAAGTGCAAATGATTTATTGCTTTTTGTATATCTTGCTCAGCAGGGTTGCCTTCTTTTTTTCCTGCTCTTAATAAATATGATACTGCTACACCTGTATTATAGCCAAGATCAAAATCTTCAACAACTTTTCTAGCAGTATATTTGTACATCTTACCTATATAATAGCTAGGCTCAGGAGTTTTTTTGTAGTCTTCTTTCTTTGTCATTTTCTAAAATTTTAATTAATCCGTCTTGTGTGTTAAGTGTTCTTGGTCTTGATGCTCTTCTGTATTCTTCAGGAGAATAGATGAGCTTGACCTCTCTCACTAAATCTTCATCATCATACTTTACTATCCACCTACTTGAATGATGCATCTTATTTCTTTTAATGTGTGCTAAATAACTCATTTTTTTATTTTTTTAATTCTATATAATATATAACCTGCAAAAGGCGTTCCAAATAATAAGGTTAACAGACTTGGATGAGGTTCGCCACAAAAACCAGTTAAATGTCTAATAAAATCAAGCATATTTTTTATATAGTTTTTTAATTCCATCAAAGCAAGTAGCAAGACAAGAGCTGCAATTAGTGCTACTTGAATAATTAGTTCCGTGTATTGTGTTGTAGATCTCAATCATCTTTCTTTTAGCGTTTACATCTTTTGCCCTTCCTGTCTTTAAATCATCCCAAACTTTAATCACTTCATCTATTATTTCCTGAGGTAAGTCATCAGGGGTTTCTATATTTGTTGTCTTTTGCCATTTCTTTTGACTACACTCCATAGGTGCTAAACGTGCCTTGATTTTCATAAAACAACCGCAGTCTTTACAAGTTCCTGTAGGTTTAAAATAATATACACACGATTTGCAAATAGCTATTCGATCTTCATAAACTTCATTAGGAACAAAGAATCTGTTCATAGTCTATAATCAGGATGCCTAAAGCCAAACATCATATAAAAAGAGTCGTTTGTTTTTGGATTATACATCTTCATTTAAATTTTTTTTAATTATTGTTCTTACTTTATCTATTGTTGTAAAAATACTATTACGACTTATCCTTGTTTTAGCAGCTAAAGAGTCTAATGTTTCACCTGTATAATATAATTTGAATAATTCCCTATCGTACCAATACTCAATCTTGTCTAGTTCTTTATGTATTAGTGCTAGTTTTTCTTCTTTAGTGTTATCTATTTCTTCGTTTGCAATATTTGATATATGTTTATTATTAGCAATATTATGTGTAACATCATCATTACTAAAAGTTGTACTACAATTATAACTAAAGTTGTCAATATGTGTATAATACTTTTCATACTTATAATAAAAATTGCTTCTTTTACTTGTTAATGCTCTTTTTAATGCAACTGCCCCATATTTAATTATGCCTTTTTCACCATCCTTTTCCCAAATAGATCTTAGAGTGTCAGGGTTCATACTTAAAAAATACAACATTAATTCTTGTACTGCTTCATTAACTTTATTCTCATCTTTAGTTAATCCATAAGTCATTGTTCTAAACTTATCAGTCAGCTTTGCTATCTCTTTATAAATCTCAGTCATTTATTATTTCTAATTCATAAAGCTTGTTAGCAGTTTCCTGCACCATTTGTTCTAACACAACCTTGTAAGCTCTTATAACTGCCGAGTTGTTTTTATTTTCTAAACCTGCAAAGAATCCATTAGTAGCAACAGAAAGATTTATTGGTATTATCATTAGCCAATCGTAAAACGTGCCATTCTCTCTTGCTCCACTACCATAAGTATTTGAATACTCTATGATTGTATTTATCACTTCTAAATAATTATTGTATTTTGTCTTTGTAGATACTTCTTGTGCAAAATTTAAAGACATAGTTAAATAAATCTCGATTATTGATTTATGTTCTTCGCTTGAATAAACAGGCTTTTGCATACGCCAAAGATAATAAAAAGGTTACTAGATTCCCTTTTCTTTCTTTAAGTTTTCAACAAGTGATTTGTAATAACTTATTAAATCTTGATAATCTACTCTAGTAAATTTTTTTATTTGCCTTGATTTAAATTGTAATTCTTCTGCTGTACCTTCGCCATATTTTGCATCTAAAGCTAAACCAAATTTGTACTGTTCTCCCTGTCCAAATAGATTATCTGCTGCTGATTGAGGTTGTACGTTTGTTTCATCCCATCTTGTCGAAAGGCTTTTTCTTGACATAAAATGTCCTGCGTGTATACTCTTGTAATGATAAACCCTGCCTGATGTAAAACATTGCACCATTCCTTCATCAGTAGCATCTTTTAACCTAATGTAAAGGCTAAACCATTTGTCAAGTTCTTTCTTTAATTTGCTAATTGTTTTCATATCCCAATTCTTTTCTCCATTGCTCTTGTATTTTTCCTTTGCGTATTTTATAAGCTTGACCTCTGAGTCTTGGTTCTTCCTCTTGTAGCTTTGCTCTCATTCTTCTTATACTTTCTGCATTAGTTAATTCACTATCTGCATATTTTTTTAAAAAACACAAAGCATTTATTTTTTGAGAATCTATATTTTTATTTTCTAATTCTCTAAACCAATAAATAGCAATTAGTTTATTATCATTATCTCTTAAATCAGGTCTTTCTAAAAGTATTTTTTTTAGAGTTTGTTTTGTATTCATTTTATTTTTCTAATTAGCCACATTCCAATGGCAGTTATTAATACCCAACCAATCATCTTAGTAGTTTTGGTTCAGGTCTGTAATGAGGCACTTGTTTAGGATCTTCACCCTTGTCAACTCTTGACCTTGCATCCCATATTATTTGTTGATGTTTTCTAAGCCATTTCATATAAGTTGGTACTGTTAAGTGTATAAAGTCACTTGTTATTGGGCTTCTAACACCTAAATTAAAAGCCTTTTGAGCATCTTCAAAATAAAAGTTCTTATACATTCTAGCTAAATCATCTGCAAGGCTTTGTGACATAATGCTTATAGTATCTTCATCTACATTATTTTGCCCTAGTTCTATGTATGTTTTACTTATTAAGTCAACTGATGACATTAATAAATCTTGTTTTGACATTGTTTTAATTAGTTTCATTCAAATTGTTTTTTTAGTTTTTCTTTTACATTTAAGTTTTTTTGTATATGCTGATGTATTTTACTCATTGATTTATTCTGCTTCTGTTCTCTGTTTTCCCAAGTTCTAACACAAGCTTTCCAATCTTTCATTTTGTTTTTTCCTATTTTCCAATCCTTACTTTCGTAAAAATCTATAAATGCTTCTGCTTTGATATTATTATTTCTTAATATACAATATTTATTAACTTCATCAATATTTGGTTTTTTAAAGCTCTTTTTATTATTATATGTAATATTAGTATTATTGTTTATAGTATTACTCTTTAATGTTTTTTGTAATAGGGTATTACTGTTTTCATCTATACCCCCCTTCATTATTTTGATATACCTATTATCAATTTCTTTAGTACCACCCTTGTATGTGTACTCTGTTTTAATATATCCATATTTTACTAATTCACTTATCCACCCTGATATTGTGCCTTTACTCTTATCATATAAATCTGAAAAATATTTATTAGATGCAAAGCATTTACCATTCATACCACATAGAGCAGTAATCTCAGCATACATTAACTTAACATTTGGCCTTAGTCTGTTGTCATACCTAACGTCTGCTGATATTATTGCATAGTAGTTTGGTTTCTCCATTATATTATTTTAACAGTATAGTGATAATTTTTGAGAGCTAATTTAAGATTTTCTAATTGATTTGAGAAATGAAAGTAAGATGTATTTATAATACAAGATACAGATCCACTTTTAATCTCAAATTTTAAATCTGAATTTTTAGACTCAATTACATTATTTTGTAAAATAAAATTTCTCATTTGTCTTTTATTTACAAATATTTCTTTTTCACCATCATAACTTATGTACTCTTTGTATATTTTAGTAAAAGCCTTTCTGTATGCTGCTGATGTACTAAAATGTCTCTCGTGAGTTCTTGTATAATGATATGTTAAAGATCTATCTCTGTTTAAAACTTTTGCTATTACATTCCTATTAATATTTTCTTCAGTCATTCCAATATAACTTGCTGAGGCTCTAGCGATTTGTAGCTCTTTTTTTCTACTCTTATAAGCTAAAGAGCCAAGAGGCAACCCCATAACTCTCGTAGTGAGGTCGCATATAGCTTTAAAATTAAATTCTTCAGTCATAATTAAAATGGTAAATCATCTGAGGTTACCATCTCTTCAGTTTTAACACCTTGAGCAAATTTCCATCCCTCTATGTTGTGGTAATATTTTCCTTTGTATTCTCTTGAGTAAACATTACACATTACATTAACTGTCATACCTTCCTGTAGATTATCTACATCGAAGATCTTATCACCAAAGGCACTAATACATATTATATTGTTAAACTCTTCACCTGTATCAATTACGATAGATTGCTTTCTCCACTCTTTACCTGCTTTTGATGTTCCTGTTTCTAGTTCTAATTTTTTCACTAATTTTCCTGTTACTTGCATAATTTATTATTTTTGATTATTAATTTTGTTTAAATTCTTCTGATTCATCTTCGCTAAATACTCCTAACTCATAGAAGCCTGTTAGTTTTAATACTGCTCTTGACATTGCTCTTTTCTCTGCCATCTCCATTACATACCAACTATTTGTATTTCCATCTTTAAATCCTTCGCCCTTTAAAGCAGAGCCAAATGTTTGTATTATTTTGTCATCTCCATTATCTGCATCAGCTTTAATTACTGCAAAATCTTTTTCGCATTTAATAACTGTATAGTCAATATTAATACCTTCTATTGCTTGTATTTTTTCAATACCAGATCTTGTTATTATTAGATAATGCTGATGTTTAAATATGTCAGATTTATTTAATCCATACTTGACATACTTTTCTTTAATTTTTTCTTTGTTCATTTTAGTTTTATTTAGTTAATAATTTTGTTAAAAGTATAAAATTTATTTTAAAATTGAGCTATTATAAAAGAATCACCAAAACCCCAAAAGTGAGTAACATCCATTATTGATTCTTCATCAGGGTATTTTGCCCTGTCATAATCTAGCCAAAATTCTTCCATATCTTCATATTCTATGTATTCACAGCAGAATGCAATAGGATCAAATTCAATTTCTTCACCTGTGTCTTCTTCATAAGATTCTAACATTTTAAATAATTCTAACCTGCCTATTGGGCTAAAGTCATTTGGTCTGTGTTCAGCAAACCAGCGTGCAAATTCATATATATTGATTGTTGTTTTCATTTTGTTTTTATGTATTTAGTTAGTTGTTTTTTAATATATTTTATTTGTTCTCTGTCTATCCATTCTAAAAAGTTATAAGAGTCAAAACAGATTTGAAAGTCTTGACCATACTCATCTGTACCTCTTAGATAAACTTCGTTTTCGTATGCTTGAAATGTATTAATATCATTCATTCTTTTGCTTATAAGATCTTCTTGTTTCATTATATTAAATTTATTATTAAACCTTTATTCTTGTAGTGCTGAGTGTATCTTTTAATAGCTTCTTTATCTTCACAGGTATAAACCTCATCTAAGTTAAGACCTGAAGCCTCACAGTAATAATCTAAAGCCTCACGTATTTGCTTCTTAGTGCCTAATATTCTAATTGCTCTAGTATATGGTTGTAAGTCATTGTGGTATCTGTCAAATTCAACATTCCACTTAGATTGTTTTCTATATTCTCCGTTGTTATAGAAGTAAAAAGTATCGCATTCTAGTTTCATAATTAGTAGTTTAATTTTAAATGTAATGCAAATGATGCACAAGTTAATATAAATAAGATCCCCCATAAAGCTATCTCAGGAATGTTATACAAGATGCCCTGCTTTATTTCTTCAAACTTGTAGTTTTTAAAGTCATTTTTAAATGCAAAGTCAGCAGCTTCTTGTGCATTAAGTATATGTACTTGTTTAGTTTGCTTGTTGGTTACTTTATAATTGCAACCTGTTGTGATGTTTAGCTTTTTCATTTTAGTTTTTTTTAATTAATATTTACATTCTTGTATAACACAAATTGTTGTATTTGTATCTTTATTTATAAAGTGTAGGTCACCTGTTCTTTCACAAACATAAACCTCTACATCTTTTCTTTTCTTCGGTTCAGTACAATAAAAATGCTGATTTATTAGATTTAATTCTTCTTTAGTTAAATTTTTCATTTTAGTATCTTTTAGTTAATTATAGTACAAAGATAAGTAAATATTTCATTTATTAACACAAATATAAACAGTTTTATTTACAAAGTTATTAACACTTTAGTTGTTAAGAAGGTATTTGCTAGAGGTGAAGTATTATATTGTAAAAAGTAATACTAGTATAATTAGTAGAAAATAAAATAATGTAAGTTTAGTGGAATCTTTTATGTTCATTATAAGTCCATTAAAATGTTAATTGGTAGTGTTCCATTGTTTAATACTACTGAGCAGCCAATTGCCTGCCGTTTAAAGTTTTTAGCGTATGCAGCAGCGTATGTAGTGCTATCTACCCCACAACCAACTTGCATTCCAAATACTCTGAAACGCTTACCTACAAACCACTTGCAATAAGCTTCTGTATGAGTATGCCCACAAACGCTAGACATTAAATTGTTCTTTGCTTTAGCTTGTGCTTGACCTCCTTCACCGTGTTCGTAAAGCACATCATCATAAACAACAGAGTCAACCCAATTCCAATTAGGTGTGCCTAATACTTCATTGTATGATTTAATCCAAGCTTTAGGAATTCCACCTGTCATTGATTTACGAGAGGCCATTCGGTCGTGATTTCCAATACAAACATCAGCATCAGTAAAAGCTTTGTACCAATGTGATACTTTTTGTATTGTCTTTTCAAGTTCTAAACCTGCTGACATCCCATCAGGATCAGGTTCGTGATAGCTAAATGCGTGATTATCAAGTATATCGCCAATAAATACAACTTGATTACAATTAAAAGATTCGTATTGCTCAAGACAAAAATCCAAATATCCATCAAGGCAGAATGGCTCGTGAAGATCTCCGATGACTAGAATGTTTCTAGCCTCGGATTCCCTCATTTTTTCTAATGCCACTATTTCGTGTGGTTTTAACCTGTATCTATTATCTTTTAGCAATGTCCGCAATTCCTTGTCCAACAACTAAAGTCAATAGTGCATAGTAAAGATTCTGTGCAGTTTCTACATCTACACCTAAGAATTTAACAATAGCAGGTACAACTACTGAGCTTACTGCATACCAAAACTTCTTTGATTTAAACATTTGTCCGATTAAGAATTTTGAGAAAAAATTTTTCATTATTATCTGTTTTTAATTATTAATTTAATATTATTGCCACCCAAATTTAGTATTTCTTTTACAAGTAAATCCATAGCAATTTCAGAATTACCAACAAAGTTATGTTGATTAGTCATCCCCACTAGAATACAACCTTTTGTGTCTTGTGGGTAATTGCCCTTATGGAACAGTATATAATTACGATTAGGCACATCTTTAACTAGCAGGTGTGTGTAGTTTCTTGATGCGCTTTCTTCGGCTTTTCTTATCCTTAGCTTATATCTTCCTGAAGGAATACAAGAAACATTTTGTCGATTACCAATAAAAGGCAGTTCTAAAGTATCACAAAAGCTTTCACCATTTAAAAAAAGCCTGCCAATAATAGAGTCGTCTGTATAAACTTTTCTAATGATTAACAGTTCAATTCCTGCCTTGCCCTCTGTATGGTTGTTTAAAGGCGTTCTGTCCTCTTGAAGCGTTTTTAGAGTGTACGCCCTTTCGTTTCTTTCTAACACTCTTATAAGTGCCTGTAACAACCTTACGAGCCATTTATTTATTATTTTCAAATTTAAAGAATTTATAGATAGTATAAGCAATAGAAAGTGCTAAAGCAACAAGGCTAAGAACCTCATTAATTTCACTCAGACTAACTCCTATTGCAGTTCCGTTAGCTAGTCCTACTTGTATTGTGTCTTTTAGGTCGTTCATTTTTATTATCTTTTGGCTTTGTACCCAAGTAGGATTTAAGCTTTGTTATGTTCTTTGATTTAGGTTTGTAATGTTTTTTCATTAATAGTCTCCTGCATTTAAAAAGTTCCTTAATGTCAATTCTGTTCCTTGTCTTGGTTTTTCAAGATTCATATTAGAATAGTAGTTCTCAATTGATGGTGAAACATCAGCCCCTGAGTTTGTAGAATATTCAGGAAAGAAGCCGATATTGTTTCTAATATAGTCAATTAATCTTTCTCTGTAATAACTTGCAGTATTTAAAACTTCCTCTCTGAATTCTTGTGCTTCTGATGTTGTTAAAGCATTTCCTGTTTCAGATGTTTTAGAATAAATGTTCCCATTTTCCACCTTAAATCTTAAATACGGTAAAGCGTGATAAAGACTGTAACCAGGAAGCATATCACCAACATACTCATCTACTAATGTTTTGTAGTTTTCATTACCTACATTACCAATAGTCCCTGCCGTTATAAGATCTTTTAATTTCTGCGTTAATTTTGTTCCAAGTGCAGTTTCAACATACAATTTTTGTGCCTCTTTTACAAATGGGAGCAATAAATTTACATCAACGTTTAAGTTAATGGCAGTTGAGTCCTTGAGTTTCTGTTCTGATATAAAAAGTACGTAAGCCATAATTAATTGTAATATCCGTTATTCTTCATTCTTTGTGGTGCTATTGCCACCAATTTGTCATTTCTTTCTGCAGTAAATCCTTCAGACCTAGCTTTAGTATAACCTATTATTTGACTATCATCAATCGGTTGTTTTGCATTTCTTAATGATGTTTTAAAAATTCTCCTTAAAAAGAAATGACGACATTGTGGGCCTCCTTTGTAAAGAAAAATATTGTATGCCTTACCATCGTGCCCAAAACCTTTATTTACTTTTTGACTATCTGCATTTTGTAAATCTTCTTTAGTATATAGTTTATTAGCAGCAATCATATCTTGACAAAACTCTCTGCTTGTTCCTGATTTATTAATTAAGAAATTATCTGTTGCATAAACATATCTTACTTTGTAATAAAAAGATCTTGACTTATTTGCACCATCTTGTGAGCTTCTTTTATTTGGGGTTGCTGTAACTGCGGAAGCTAGTTCAATTTTTTCTTCTGCTAAATTATTTAATTCTGCTTCAAAATCAAAGTCATTATGTTCTCCATCTACAATTTCTTCATCTACTAATTCCCAATCAGAAGGCATATCTTCACCAAACTCTTCAATCCATTTAGATAGTTCCGTAGCCTCTGAATGCCCCTCACAAGCCATATAAGCTGTTTTGCCTTCATATTCGTGTTCGTGGTACCCTTTACACCCTTTTGTCTTTGCGTGCGCCTCAGCTTCTTCTATTGTGCTAAATACAGGCTGACCATCAATCATCCCTAGTTTAGAAAATTTAACATCTTGCTCAACTGTTTGTTCTTCTTCTTCTAATGGTGGAAGCCCAATGTCTTCTCGAACCTCATCTTGTGTCATTACTTCTCTGATTGTTTTAGAATCAAATTGTACAGTAATTGGTTTTAATTGTACAAACTCAACTTCTAAATCCATATTATTTACAGAGAAAATAGTTTGCAAAGTATTTAGTATGTTTAATTGAAATGGCCTAATAACAGTATTAAGATAAAAATTTGATGCATTTATAAGCTCATCTGTATTACTTGAAAATCCATTAGTGCTATCTATTCCCATAAGTGTTTTAGAAGTCACCCTATGAGCCGTAAGAATATTTTGTACAAGTAATTCTTGAAGTGCTAAATATTGCTTGTCTGCATCTGATACGCTAATTGGTGTTATTTCAGGTGTTCTTGTTCTATCGTCAGAAAATGTAAGAATAAATTTGCCAGAGTTTTTTGCTCCTGTAAACTTGTCTGCCAAGCTTTGTTCAATCTGTCTACGTTCTTCTGCCGTTGGCACCCCATTTGCGAAGGATATAAAATATGATCCACTGAATCCATTTTCAATATTATTTAGGTGAAATTCAGCCACCCTTTGATCGACTAATGCCCAATTACATCCTGCTAAGTAGTCAGGTGTGTGATAGATGTCCATATTAGGGCTGTAAGATCCTGTATAAAGTAATTGACTTCCTGATGTTCTATCATTAACATTAAAAGCTGCTATTGGATAGGGCTTGTGTGTTCTAGTATTTGCCCAATCTGCACTAATAAAGTATGTATCAACTTTACCCATTTCATTTGGTCTGCCTGCTCTTACTCTTTCCATTGGAACGTGATAAAGCTCAGCAATTTCTGTTCTTTCTCTATTCCATATAACGTGTATAGCGTAACCACCTTGTAGCTTAAAATCAAAAGCTAATTTTTTTATTACTTGGTGTAAAGATTCTTTAGAATTTGCGTTTCTTAAAAATTTCTTAAGCTTAACATAAGCTTCTAAGTTTATATTTTCATCAGAGGCTATTAGATCTTCACCTGCAATCATTTCTGCCGTTCCGTTTATAATAGCTGCGTGAGTACTAGAGTTGTAATAAAGATCTATCAAAAATTGTGGATAGAGGTTTTTCCAGTCATCCGTACCATATTCTATGTAGTCCCTACCACGTACTTCTTGTACAATAGGTGCAGTTGATGTTTCTAAATTTACTGATAAAATTGAGTCTTTCATAATATTTTAATAAGGTGGTTCAGGTATTGTATTAAATACATCATTTAATTCATTTAACCAATCTTGTTCATTTGTTGACTGCCATAAATAAGGAAGTTCTGAATCCATTTGTTGGTCAGGGTTTACACTTCCATAACCAAATATAGTTGTATCTGTGTAAGATATAAAATAAGTCTTTTCAGTTGGATATTTAATTTCGTGTGTCATAGTTTTATGCTTGTCCTCCGTCTGTTATTACTAATCCTTTAGTTACTAATGATGCTCTTGCCGTTGCTGCTGCCCCTGCACTATATTGAGTACTTCCAAAAGTAATAGCTAAACCACTAGGATAACCTGTTAAAGTATCCCATTGAATTAACAAAGCATCATAATTAGCAGTAGTCAATGCTCCTGCGGTCATAAAATTAGCTGCTGATGTTGCATTTCTAATATCCCAAGTCTCTAAACCTGAACCTTGAAAAGCATTTGCACTTAAACACCAATTAGTAAAATTATTTACTGTGGTTACATCCCAACCTGTAACTGAACCATTAAAAGTAGTACAGTTTCTAAGTGTATTTCTTAAATCAGATGTTGTTATAATTGGTGCATCTTTTGCTGTAGATGTTAAATTTGAACAACCATAAAAAGTACCATTAAAATTAATTGATTGATTACCCCAATTTATAATGTTTGTTATTTTTGCCTTGTCATTAGCATTACCAAAATATACTCCAATATCATTACCTGTTATAGTAATATTAAAAACACCGCCAGGTCTTGGGTAATCGTGTTGTGTACTAGCAGTTACTCCTGTATCTGAAGTGCCATCTCCCCAATCAACATCAAAATTATTAGTGCCTAAAACTGACAAATAAAATGATGCGGTACCTGTCTGTCCTGCAATGGTTGTGTCTATTGTAAAGATAAATCTTTCATCAGCACCCCCACCTGCTTTTTTTAGTGATGGTAAACTTAAACCTAGTTTTTGAGCTAACATTATATTACTTGGTCGTAGTAACAAATAGCAACACCACTTGTTAAAGTTATTGCGGTACATTGAAGAAATAATGTAGTTCCTGCTGCCATAGTAGTATGAAGATTTGAAGCTGCTGAACCTGTTCCTGTTTGTATATTTGAAGCTGCTATTGAAGCTATTACTGATTCTACAGGAAAGTGTATAGCGTAGTAATCTTTACCACTCATTGCAGTTGTGCTTATTACATCACATCTGTGTTTTCCTAATTGCTCTGTTAAGAGTTGTTGTACATTTTCTATTGCCATTTTTTAATTTTTATTGTCCGTAATATATATAATTTGTTCCTGATGGTTCTTGTCTTTGTGTATATTGTACTTGAGCAGTACCTGATTTATCTGCTAAATACATTTTACCCTTTGTTACTAATCCCTGCACTACTCCTTTATTGTCAGCAGGAGGTGTTAAAACATCATTTTCATTTATCGGTGCGTTACCTGCACTTATTACAACTGATCCTGTCCAGCTTACTTCATAAACTTCATACTTATAATAACCTGAAAGCACTAAATCAAGCCTTCCTGTATAAACATCATTAATAGCAGCAGGACAAGTTGAAGCAACTCCATTTAAGATTAATGAATCAAACTCAACAGTATCTTTATCAAATTGAAATTTAACTGTTCTATTAAAAGAAACGGCAGGTACTGTTTTAGTGTTTATACCAAGTGTTAATGGTATTGTAACGCCTGTATCTCCTGCACCGCCTGATGTAGTTTTAAAAACTCTAAAATTAGCCCCTCCCACAGGTAAAGATGTTACATTCATAGTAAACGTTTGTTCTGCTTGACTAGATGCACCCTCAGAAGCGAGTGTTGCTACAAGTACATAAGGGAAAGTGCTAACACCTGCAACAAAGTCACTACAATCACTTATTTTAGATGGCAATGCCGAGTTTTTAAATACAAACTTTGTGTATCTATTATATATTAAATCAACAGTTGAATAAGCATATTGTATTGACTTATCCATATCATTTGTAAACTTTACTAAGTGCCTGATTTGGGTAGAAGCAACAGAAGTATTTATTCTATTGTCTTCAGTTTGCAGGTAAGCAGTCAATGTAGTATCTGTCGTAGCTTGTATCATATGTATATAATAGAAAAACTTAAAAAATATTTGGCATTATAAAAAAAAGGAGGCTGAAAAGCCCCCTTTTTAAAGAATATATGAAAAACTAATAATACGATTACGATGTTGGTAATGTAGCAGGAGAAATAATTGGAATTTGCGCCCCTGAATCTGCATTATCAAAAGGTGTAGCTGTATAATCTGTTACCATTGCAAAAGGTTCTGTCTCAATACCATCAAAGGTAAGGCTGTAACCATTACGGTCACCCCAAGCTGCCCCTGAGTCCATAGTTCCTGCATTTAATTGCATACCGTTTACTGCACCTAAAGCTACTATCACGTTATGCCCATTAGAAGTTAATTGTTGATTTAGTTCTGCAAATATAACGGTTTTAGTTGCTCCAAGAAGTTTAATTTCTGCTTGATCACCTCTGCTTAATCTATTGTATATAATATTAATTGTAGGTGTATAGTAAATAGTTCCGTTCTCACGAGAACCAACAATTGTATCTGTTAAAGATGAAACACCTAATGGTAAAACGTATTTATACAAACTGTTTGTTCCCATATCAATGTCATCAATTTCTCTTATTTGATTTGGTGCTGCTGTTGTGTCATAAGTAATAGATGTTATTTCATCTAATACTGCGAAATAAACTGCTTTTATACCCCCGGCAATACGGTTGCAATCCAAAGCCCTACTTCGTGTTAATGCTGTACAAGCCATAATATTTTATTTTTTAAGGGTTAAAGATGCAGAGGTTTTTACACCCCTGCTTCTATTAATTTAGTTTATTTACGATACTAATACTACATCAGCTCCAATACCTACTTGACAACCTCCTGAGTATCTTGCAACAACTCTCATATTGTCAGAACCATCTAAAGCAGACATATCCATTAATGCAATTCTAGTTTGGTCTGAAAGCAAGTCAGTACCAAAGAAAAGATTTGATTTTTCTGCTGCTACTAAAACATCATTTGACATTCCTGTACAAACTGCAATTTTTATTCCTTCAAATACTGCGTCATAGTCACCGTTCATAGAGTAAGCGTTAACATATCCTAAAGTAGATATAGCTGAAATATATAATCTGTAAGACTTAGGTGACATATAAATATAAAGATCTTCTTTTGTGTATACAGTTGTTGGTATAGCTGCTGTACAATTTTGTAAGTTTTCGATAATGTTTCCTGCTGCAAAAGCAGTACCTGCACCACCTACATTAGCAACATCAACTACTGTTGCGTCAGCAACTAAAATACCTACAGCTGCTGCTGGAGTTACAAAACCTGTCCATTCACCTGCATTACCTACATCTCCATTCCATATATTGTTCTCAGTTGAATCTGCTATAATTTCACCTAAGTAAGAAATTACATAGTCATCAAAAGAAGCTGGAGGTGGTGCGCCTGCACCTGCTCTCATTTGTAATGCCTCCCAAGAATCAAGCAAGTCTTGCTTACATAAATCAGTGTTTATTTGTAGGTTCTTTGGTGTTAATACGTTTTCTGTTAAAGCAAGTGTTCCTGCTCCAGTAAAATTACAAGTTGCATCAACTACCATTCCAGTAGCGTTCATTTTCTGAATATTACTTTTAAATTTGATGTTTTCAATCATTGTTAAGTACTCCATTGAAGTAGATTGTCTTAATGCCGCTGAAATGTAAAAACCAGCTGCTTTTCCTGCATAATTACTTGTTGTTGTTAAAGCCATTTTTTTTGTTTTTTATTTATTATTTATTTAAATTGTATATAAATCGTTCCTGCTTAGTAAGTTTACCGTATTCTTTTTTTGATAATACAGGTCTTTCAGAGCTAAATTTATTTGTGTTAATTGGTGATTCAGCAGGTTGTGCTGCTAATTCAGTTTTTAGTTTTTCGTTCTCAGCTTTTAGATCTTTTAATTGTTCTTCTGCTGAAAATTCTTTAACTTCAGTTGTTTTAATAGTCTTTGGATTTACAGAAGGCTCAACATTTTCTTCTGACATTTCTTCAACCTCATCATCACCACCTACTTTTTCTCTTTTAAGATCAGCAACAGCATCTTCTAGGTTTTGGATTCTTTTCTCCATACCTTTCCAATCAGCTACATCTGCTTCTTCTTCATAGTCATCTTTGTCATCCTTTTCAGCTAATTCAACTGTTTCTTCTGACATTTCTTCTTCTGTTACTTCGACTTCTGTTTCTGACTCCATAACTTCGGAAACTACACCCTCAGTTTCAACTCTAAAACTTACACCCTCTGCAGTTTTGTATGTGCCGATTGGTAAAAGTATTGTAGTACCATCTTCTGTTAATACAGAAATATCTACACCACTTTCTAACTCTTCAGCAGTAGAAACAAAAATTGTTCCATCTTCGCTTTTTGCTTGCCAAGCCAACTTAATTTCTTCTTCGGCTTTGTTTAAGCCAAGTGCTACTAGTATTTGTTCTTTAATGTCCATAGGTTCTTTTTTAATATAATAGAATAGTTAATTACTTTGTTTGATTTTCCTTTATTATTTCGTTAAGTGCTGATAGTATTTCTTCATCAGTTGGTGCTTTCTCAGACATTTTTTCCATCTTATCTGTGAAATAACCTTCAATGCTTAGACCTTTTAATTCGCCATCTTTTATTTTATTCCAAAGTTCGTCATTGTTTATTTTCATTTTAACAAACCAAGTACCATTAGGCAAGTCATAGCCATACAATTTAGACTTATCCATATCACCTTCTTTTATCCAAGACTCAACTGTTAAAACACCACTAACTCTATCTTGGTGTTCGTAAGTAGCCTTATGATGGTTATTATGTTTTAAGTACAGTTCTGCTGCTTTTCTCACCGTCTCAGGGCTAAAGTAAACATAATACTCTGAGTCAGTATTTGGGTTGTATCTAAATATCTGCTTATTAGGTATCAAAGCAGGTGATACAAGCATTCTTTTTTCTTCATCTACTTTAGCAAAAGTCAAGTTGTTTTTCTCTTTATTAAAGTAAACAAAATCTTGTTCAATAGCAGGGGATGCTACTAAACTAATTGCATCAATTGCTAGCTCTTGACTATCATCATCAATTACTAATTCAACAATAGATGTAGTCTTTTCGTAATAATCTTTATTAGCTGCTTCACATTCAGCAATAGAGTCATATTTGCATTCTCCTGACTCTCCCCATTTCACTTTTCCGTCTTTACATTCTTTACAAGGCATAGTATATAATAGATTTAATTAATGTTTATTTGATTTTTAAATTGTTGCTCTTCGTCTTATATTAGCTAATTGGTTTTGACTGTTTGTCATTTCATCTGTAACTACAAAAGCTTTAACAGGTTCAGGAGCTAAACCACCACCTAATTCAAAAGCCCCTGACATCATTTGAGGAGCAGGAGTTTGAGGTGCTACACCACCTCCACCACCACTTCCACCTCCTTGTGCAGGGGTGCCGCTTAAGATCTTTTGTATCTGTACTGCTGAAAAAGCCCCTGCTAGTCCTGCTTGTATAAAAGGATATGCAGGTAATACTGTAGTTATTGGTGATTTTTGAGCAGATGTAAAAGCATTTTGCACCCCTTCTACACCTGATATTGTAGCTGAAGTAACTGCTGCAGCCTTACCGATTGTTGATTCTTGACCTGCTATTTCTGTTGCTAATCTTAAACCATCTTGTATCATAGCTAGTTTAGCATCTTTTACACCTTTTGCTAATGCAATTTCATCTTCTGCAGCTTTTTCATCTTCTGCTTTTTTCCTTTTATTACGAGCAGTTAGATTCTTGTAAAATCTCATATCTTCATCTAATTCAGCATCAATAGCAGCCTGTTTCTCATCAGCTATTCTTTTATTTTCTTTATCAATAGCATCTTGTTTTTCTTTTTCTCTTTTCTTTCTCTCAGCCTCAATTTGATTTTCCATCTCATTAACTTCTGTCATTATTCTTTTACGAAGTCGTAATGATTTTATTTCAGCCTCTGCAATAGCAGTAGTCAAGTCAGCTAATTCTTTTTCATCAACTGCTTTATGTTTATTCATTTCCATATCTTCTTTAAAGATACGCATTCTCTCTTTTGCTAATACTAGCTCTGTATCTGTTGTCTCTTGCTCTAAATCTAATGCGTTTCGTAATGCATCTAGCCTAACTTTTGCTGACTTAGTTTCATCTTCTGATAATAGCCTTGCTTTTTCTATCTCTTTTCTTGTGTTAGCTTTAGCAATATTAAATTCATTTGTAGCATCTCTTAAAGCTTGTGTATCTAATGCAAGTTGTGCTGCTGCTTTCGCTTCTCTTTCCATCTCATCACCTATTCCACTCATATTGCCTTCTAAAACCTCTGCTGCTGCTGCAAATCCATCTGTAAACAAAACAGTTAAAGCCTTACCAACAGTTGTAATTCTGTCTTTAATGACATTAAATCCTGCACCAATTTTAGACATAACAACTGCCAACTTATCCATACCCTCTTTAGTGGTTGTTACATAAGTAACTAAGGACCCAAAAGCAATAAGAAAAACCCCAATACCTGTTGACACAATACCTGCAGTGATAGATCTAAACATTGTTTTAATTAAAGGAATAACACCTGATACTGATTTTTTTATTCCATTTAATGAAATACCAAAAGCTTCAAAATTACCAATAGTACCTTTTACTGCGTCATCTTGCTCCTTTTGTGCTTTATTATATTTTTTAACCTCATCTGTTGCTGCCTTTTGCTGATTCTTTAAATCTTTTAAAGTGTTCTTTTCTAAATTAAGTAGTGTAGTTGTTTCTTTTATTTGTTCATTAAGCTTAGGCATTCCTGCAGTCCAACCACCCTTGCTTAGTTTATCTTGTTGTGCTTTTAATTTAATTAGTTCTCGTTCTTGAGCAATAATTTCTTTGTTTTGTAATTCAATCTGCTCATTAACATCATCTAAACTTTTGCCCCAATCTTCTGTTTCTTTAGTAACTTGTTTAATGTTACTTTTTACAGTCATTACTAATTCTTCTGCCATAATTTTATACTTTTATATTATAAATGTTTAGAGTACAACTCCAACTTATATCCATATTTGCTGCACCTGTTACTTGAAATAACATATCATTAGTGCCACTAAATGCCATTTCCGCTGTCCAACCTGTAACTGTTCCAAAACTTCCTAAAGTTGCAACAGATTGATCAACTAATTTTAAATACACTAAACCTGTTGCTCTTAGTAGTATTCTATCATATGGGCTTCCACCTGCCGTACCACCTGTTCTTACACCCATAACATTAGCTTCGAAGCCTTGAAAAGAATTAGTGACTGCCTCTCTATCTATAATTGTTTTTCCTACTTCACCATTCACTAAAAGGTTTGTTCCTGTTGCATCTGTTGTTGTTCCTGTTAATGTTATTGTAGATGCTTGAGATTTACCAACTCCTGAGCCACTAAAGCCACCACCTCCAATTACAAATTCGCCATCTCTTTCAGCCCTTCCATAAGTACCTATAACTGTCGCATTATTAACGCCATTATCTATTTGGTTGTTACTTCCTATTATTAAGTTGTTTCTCGATAATCCTTTTACAGTATTATTTTCACCCATTATCTGAGTTGTATTAGTACCTGTTTCTATTGTATGACCTGAGCCTTTAACAAAGTTGTTTTCATTAACAAAGTTTTTTTCAAGATTTGCATTATATGTAAAAGCCATACAAGATCCTGTTACCTTATCATAAGTATAACCATAAGCTTCACATTGTTGTTGATTAGGTATTACTTCAGTATTTCCATCAGTAAAGCGAGCTAATCCTGTTTGGGTAACAAAAGTTGGTTTGATTAAGTATCCGTTTAAGTATGGTATTGACATTATGGTATAAGTATAAATTCAACTATTGATAGATCCTGTGGTTTGTAATCTATTTTATTCACTCTAAACTCTCTGTTTTTTATAAAAACTTTATCGTAAAATTTAAAAGTGTTTATGTCACCTGCCGTTAAGTTTACTTTAAGTGTCATTGTCCTTGTATCAGGATTATATAACTCATTAAAGTACGGCTGCCAATAAACGCCAAATAAATTATTAGGTGTAGCAAATGATTGAAAAGGTAATTGACATATTCCAAAATTAAAATCACTTGTAGCACTTAAAGCAGGTATTGAAGATAAATGACTAAACTGTAAAAATTCATCTTCAGTAGCATCTCCTGCAACTCCATTTTGTGCAGGAACATCATAAGTGCAACTTGTTAAAGTTTTAACTCCGTTATTATACAAAATTCTAGGGCTATTATCAAACCCTTCTGATGTACCATCACCTGAGTTATAAGAGTATATTCTTGGCACTATAAAATCAGTAAACTGAGTCATTAAAGCCTTAGATAGTGTAGCTGCAAATGGCTCTGCTATTATTTCATCTTCACCACTTAAAACACTTTGTAAGTTATTTGTTGTTGTACTTGCATCAAATGTTAAGCTACCATATAAAAAGCCCTTTGTTGTATTTTTATACACATTAAAAGCGTAGTCATCATCATCTTCTAAAAACTTAAATATTGTTGTTTTATTTAAATCTGTTAAAGGTGTAAGTTTTATTTCTGAAACATCTATTTTATCAGTCCAATCAAGTTCACTACTGTCTTCATTTTCTAAGAATATATTTTTATAAGGATCTATTAATATATGATTAGGATTATTATTGTCAGGTATAGATACTAAATTAAACATAGTAAAAATGCCTTTTAAAAACTCCCATTGCCCCAACTCACCTCTTAATGTTTGTAAAACTGTATTTGTTGTTATAGCTACAGTTCCAACACTAAATGTAACAATAGCACCACCACCATCATTAAAAAGTGCCTGTTTTTGTCCAACTGTGTTAACCGTACCTGCATTGGTTCTAAACTGTGCTTTTAATGTTTCACCAATATTAGGCATATATTGTTCAAATGTACCTGAGTATGAAAACTGACCTCCTGCTGGTATTGTTTGTACACCTGAATAATTTATTTCTTCGTTATTATATAGCCAACGACACTCAATTTCTCTGCTTCCTGCATCAAGGTTTGTTATTAAATATTCATAATCAATATTGTAAAACTCATTTACAGCAGTAGATGTTATTTCATCTGTTGTATCATTATAATTAGGGGGTGTAGCACCACCTATCCAAGGTGCTTCACTACTAAGTATTAAGTTGCTATAAGTAGTTGTTGCAAAGTTTACTGGTGCAGTAAATCCTGCAAAATAATAACAACTAAAAGTTGTAATGTCACTTTGTACAGGTGTATTATCAGAACCCCAATTAAAGTCCATATATAAATTTTGAAAATCTGCATTAGATTCGAAAAATGTACTTTCATAAGTAAATGGAAATTCAGGCTGATTAAATATCATATCTATTAAATACTTGATAGAAATAAATGGCCTAAATGAGCTTTCTAAATTTGGCAATGCAGGTCCAAAATTCGTTCCCACCCCATAAGAATGATTCCAATCAACAAAAGGGTATCTTAAAACATTAGTAGTTGTAGCCCCTACAGCACCTGCAAATGTACCTGCTTCTAGTGCTTCTTTTAATCCTAAAATCCCTTGCCAACTATTTCGTATTTGTGTGTAATTATAATCGTGGTCTAATTCTGAAAAGTCTAAATCACTAAATGTTCTGTCCTCTAATACATCGGCTAGAGCAATAACTTCTGAGTACAAGTTTACATCATAACTTATTTCTCCATTTATGTCAGTTATATCTAGCATTCTTAGATAACCTTCAAATAATATAAAACCATCCTGTTTAAGTTGGCATTGTGTCTTAGCATAAGGATTAAAAGCTAAACTGTCTGAAGATCTAGTTACTTCAAATATATTGTCAAAAAGCTGATTGTTTCTTTTTGTAGCAGGTAATTTAAATGCCTTAGAATATGACTGTACCTTTTCAGCTACGTTTTTAAAATCATCTACACTTAGTGATAATGGAAGATCTTCATCTTCGTATAAATCACAAATGACCTGCCCATCTGCTAATTCAGTTATACCTCCTGAAGGTGATACTTCTGTTTGTTGTACAGATACATTACTAATAGTAACATCATCAGCTACACTATTAAAATAGCTTATGACTAAAGTGTTAGTTGTAGTATTAGCTGTAAACGTTTTTGTAAGAACAGATGATGTAGCATCAAAGCCTTGATTTACTATTACTGTTGCATTATTAAAAGCCCCTAGATAAATTAATCCTGTTCCTGTTGTAGATACATTTACCGTAATTGTGTACTGCTGACCAACTAATAAGTTTGACAGCCTTTGATATATTCCTGAAAAACTTAAAAAAGCACCTGAGTTAAAAGTAACATTACCTGATGATTCAATAGGCAGGGCAGGTGTTCCTAATGCCGTACTTCTAAACCTAAACCACGTGTTTACAATATTAGGTGGCTGATTACTAAAAGAATCTAAAAACACATCAAATGTAGGGCTATCATATGAGCTTGTAGAATTAAACTGCGCAAAGTCAATGCCATTCACTACATATTCATTAGGTGTAAATGAAATTGCATTAAACTGCCCTTCATAAGTTTGTGGAAATAATATTAATTGTAAACTCATTATATTGACTGTGTTCTTAGTGTTTTACTTTTTTCTATTTCAAATGTATATTGCATTATATTGTCATTAGCAACTGTCTTTTTAGTAAAGGTTGATGTTGTTAATCTTACAGGAGTTACATATTGATTTAAAGAAGGTGTAGCATTGTCTGTTTGATACCCTTGTAGTAAGTAAACTTCAGGGCTATTAATCAACTCCTCGAACATAACGGATTCGCTTTCTGTAACAAAGTCTGTATTCATAGTGATCTTTTCAGTAGCGTTTCTTCTAAATGTCTTTTTACCACCTTTATAACTGTCTATTTTGTAAGTGCTTTCATTCCACGTGCCACCTAGTTGTTGATATGTACTTCCACTAGTTGATGTACTTTTAATAGATTTCATAGTAAAGGTGTAATAATCCCAAGCCCCCCATTGATTTAACCAACAAAGTCTAATACTTTCAAAGTCTTTACCATTAGGACAGTTAACATATATTGTAATTTTTTCTAATGATGAAGATCCAATAGCCCCTGAGTTATCATCTGCCTGTATTGTATAATAAGACAAACCATCTGTAACTGCATTTGCATAATTTGTACTCCAATTTTGTAGATTGCCAGGGAAACATCCAAAATATAATATCTGTTTATTTATACTACTATTCCAAGTACTGTAAGCACCTGTGTCAACTTCTTTAACTATTGTATCTACTAAAGATATAGCGACACCTGCTTCATTATAATATGTTACATTTATTTTATTAACTTCATCAGCTGAAGATTGTGAAGGTGCATAAAATGAAACTGTTCCGTAATCACCTGAATTAGCATACTGTGTAGTAGGTGCATTTGTTAAGTATCTCTTGTCTATTGATGATGGGTTAAATATACCTGTGTCAAAGCCAAAGTCATTATTAAATAAATCAAGTTTGTCTGTATATTTTAGATAGCCATTAAAAATAGAATAAAGCTCAGAAGATACATCTGTTCCTGCTGCTCTTGCTACTTTGTTATATGTAATAGATGTTGGGTCTGTATCTAAATATTCAACATAAAATACAAGAGCCAAATATCTAACTGAATTATTGCTTAATGTAAATTTATCTATTAAATGTAATGGGTGCTGATTAGAGCTTGTAGTTTCAGCAAGCTTGTAAGCACTACCATTAGCAGCCATACTGTCAGCTTCAACATAATTCTCAACTATATTCCTTAAATCAAATATACCAACCCCTGATCCATTAGGTGTTGTTTTAAATGTACCCTTCCTGTCTGTTGCAGTATCAGTTACAGGAGGTGTATCTTCGCTTACAAAAACTTCAACACAAAATTTAACTTTTGTTTCTTGTGAAACTGCTTCCTGATTTGATATTACAAATATAATCTCTTGACCTACTGGCAGTTGATTATATAATGGTTTTTGTTCTATTACTGAGTTTGCCATAATTCTAATTGTATATACTTGGTTTGGTATATGTTGTTATATAACTTTTAATGTCTAATGCTAATTCACTTAAAAAATCTTGTTGTAATTTTTTTAATCCTATGCCTAAAGGTCTTTGAAAAAAACTAATGCTCTTGATTCCCTCTCTTTTAATTTTCCTGCTAATTAAAAAAGCAAAACCTGAAACGAATTGACCTGTTTTCTTTGACCTGCCCCTTCCTAATCCTTTTGGTTGTATTCCTTTCTTTTTTATCCACTTAGAAATAATATCAATAGGCGGTCCTTTTGTTGTGTACTTATACTGACTGATTTTTTTCTTACCGTCTGTATCTATAAAGGTTTGTTGTTTTTTATTACCTGATACACCTTCATCTAAATAAGTTCCATAATCTTGCATATAAAATTCAGTACTATATCCGTTAGGATCTTTTTTCACTTCATATCTAATAGAAT
>Ga0209337_1000563_pt1 | contig 29977 bp, 32 predicted proteins | sample LinPmetageLP53_FD_184044 | JGI IMG/M metagenome (GOLD analysis project Ga0209337, IMG submission 184044) | Marine viral communities from the Pacific Ocean - LP-53 (SPAdes) (version 2) | ecosystem: Environmental > Aquatic > Marine > Oceanic | place: Pacific Ocean | collected 2010-02-08 | reverse complement strand
CTTATTGATGGGTAATAAACAAAACGCAGTAGATGGTGAACCGATGGAAGATGCTTACTTAGATGTGAGTAACTATGGTATTATGGCTACTATTGTAAAGAATGGTAAGTGGGGTAAGTAGTGTATAAATACGAATGTAAAGCTGGTGTCTATGAATCAGATACTTTATTTGGTTTGTTATGGGAGATGTTTACACATAGACTATGGCATCTAAGAAAGCACGGTAGGTGGATAGATTGAAGAAAATAAGTTATAGTCAATATTCAATGTGGGCTCAATGTCCTCACAGATGGAAAACTGCATACATAGATGGGAACAGAGAGTTTTCTGATAGTATACATACACTTTTTGGTACATCAATGCACGAAGTTATACAAACCTTTCTAACAGTAATGTATAATGATACAGCAAAGATGGCTGAGGCTCTACCATTAGAGGATATGTTACTTACAAGAATGAAAAGAAACTTTGAGAATGTACTAAAAAATAATGGTGGTGAGATGTTCTGTACTGAAAAGGACATGGTTGAGTTTTATGGTCATGGTGTGGAGATACTAAAGTTTATTAAGAAGAGAAGAGCTCAATATTTCAGTAAGAAAGGTTACGAGCTTGTTGGTATAGAGGTTCCATTAAACTATGACTTACCAAACAATATAAAGTTTATAGGTTATATAGATATAGTAATCAAAGATACAGTTAGAGATGTAATTAAGATATACGATATTAAGACATCTACTATGGGTTGGAACAAATGGATGAAGGCTGATAAGAATAAGACAGACCAATTACTATTATACAAGCAATTCTACTCAAAACAATTCAATCATCCTATGGATAGAATAGAAGTGGAATACTTTATTGTGAAGAGAAAGCTGTATGAGAACTTAGACTTCCCTCAAAAGAGAGTTCAAAAGTTTGTACCAGCAAATGGTAAGCCATCAATCAATCAAGTTGTGAATAGGTTAGATGAATTTATAAAAGATGGGTTTAATGACGATGGAGAATATCGAACTGAACATATTTATAGAAAAGAGGCATCTAAGAAAAATTGCAAATATTGTGATTTTAATCAAACAGAATTTTGTGATGTAGGAGTAAAGTAATGAAAATAAGTTTAAGAATGAACCTTTCTGATTTTATAAACAAAGATAATGAGAAAGATATTATTGATAAATTAGAGAGCGTGCATAACGATGATGTAAAGTATTATATTACTTTTTGGTATAAAGATGGAACTGTATCACCACAAGACATAAAAAGATTTTTATTAGACTATGAATCCAATTTACACTTCAAGACAAAGATAAAAGTAGATGGTAGGTTACATCCAAATGATTTTATCTGGTATGATATAGTCAGTAGAGAAAATGTAAATCCAAAACAAAGGGTTAGATTTCAGTATATCTACGACAATAATACTCAGATACTAAAAGCTATTGATGAGTTTCATAGAGCAGCTAAGTTCTGTACTTCAGAGAAACCACCAAGAGTTCAAAAGAGGAATGATTATGAGAGTAGCAATAGTAGGAAGTAGAAAGTATACAAATAAAAGGCGTATACAAGAGTTTGTATTTAAACTAAAGCAGAAGTATGGTGAAGAGTTAGAGATAGTAAGTGGTGGACAAAAAGATGGTGCTGACGGATACGCTAAGAAATATGCTTTAGAGTTTGATATAAACTATTCAGAATTTCCACCATCACATTACGCTTACAATCAACATTGTGTCCTCGAAAGTTATAAATACGGAAGACCATATGCTAGTTGGCATTATCACGATAGGAACAAAAAGATAGTAGAGTATAGTGATGTTGTAGCAGCATTCATACCTAAAGATACCACATCCAAAGGAACGGAGAGTACACTAAAAGAAGCTCAGAAAAAAGAAAAAAAATATTGTATAATAAGTTAGTTCTTATATACTTATATACATATATACGGAGGAAATGTTATGTTAAAATTAACATCCGTAAAGTTATTAGACAATCTATATAAAAAGTTTAAAATAAGCAACTTAGATGATAACTTTACATTACAAAAACTAATCAATCGCTCAATGGATTTGTATGTTCATGATGAGGACTTTAGACATCAAATAAACGAATGGCAAAATCTTAAACCAAGCGGGAGCGCACTATGAGAACTGATTTAATTAAAGCTAGTAAACTACACTTTAAAGCACATATTGAAAAACACAGAATAAATGTAGAGATTTTATTAGAAAATGGAGTGGGTGTTGCAGAACATCCTGATATTATGGAAACGATAGAAAAAGAGTTAGAAATTATTGCTGAATATGATGATAAGCTATCTATCTTAAATAAATACTTCACTATTAATGGTGGTTCTAAAGGAGTTTTAAATGGCTAAGAAAAAGATTTTATTATTGTCAGATGATTTAAGAATGTCATCTGGTGTAGGTACGATGTCAAGAGAGTTTGTTTTAGGAACTCTCAAACATTATGATTGGGTACAAGTTGGTGGTGCTATAAAACATCCTGATGCAGGTAAGATTATAGATATGAACGAGTCTGTGAGAAAGGATAGTGGTGTAGAAGATGCTTATTTAAAAATATACCCAACAAGTGGCTATGGTAATCCTGATATGATTAGGCAGATTATTCAAGTTGAAGGTGGGGTAGATGCTATACTTCACTATACAGACCCTAGATTTTGGGGATGGTTGTATCAAATGGAACATGAGTTACGAAGAACAACTCCAATATTTTATTACAACATTTGGGATGACTTACCTTATCCAAGATGGAATGAACCATTCTATGAGTCTTGTGATTTAATTATGAACATATCTAAGCAAACAGTTAATATTGTAGATAATGTTTGTCAGATAACACCAAGAACAGATTGGGATAATACTTACGTACCACATGGCATAAATGAGAATAATTTTTATCCTATCGACTCCTCTCATAAAGAGTGGGGTGATTTACTAAAATTGAAAAGAAATTTAACTGGCAATAAGGATTATAAATACATAGTATTTTGGAACAATAGAAACATCAGAAGAAAACTACCAGGTGATGTTGTAATGGCTTACAAACAATTCTGTGACCAATTACCAAAAGAAGAAGCTGAAAAATGTGTTCTTATAATGCACACCCAGCCAAGAGATGAAAATGGTACAGATTTACCAGAGGTTGTAAAACAATGTTGTCCAGACTATGATGTTATATTTTCACATCAAAAGTTAAGTGATAAAGAACTTTGTTTCCTATATAATATAGCAGATGTCGGTATGAATATGGCTTCCAATGAGGGATTTGGGTTAGGAACTTGTGAAGCTCTGATGTGTGGAACACCAATATCAGTTAATGTCACAGGTGGATTGCAAGACCAATGTGGTTTTAGGTACAAAGATGAGTTTATAACTTACAAAGACTATAGTTGGATTCATTCATTGCACGATGATAAGAAGTGGAAAGACAACGAAGATTTGACTCATGGTGAATGGGTAAAGCCGGTATGGCCGTCTAACAGAAGTTTACAAGGTTCAATACCAACACCATATATCTATGATGATAGACCTCGTTCAGAGGACTTTGCTGATGCTCTAAAAGAGTGGTATGATATGGGAGACGATGAAAGAAAAAGATGTGGTAAGTTAGGTCATGAGTTTGTTATGAGTGATGATGCTAGTATGTCAGCCACCGCTATGTCTAATTTATTCATAGAACATATGGATACTACATTTGAGAAGTGGACACCCCGCAAACGATTTACAATGTTTAAAGCATAGGAGTTATAATGAAACCATTAATGTTAATTACAGGACCAGTTGCTACAAGAAGTGGGTATGGTTCACATAGTAGAGATTTATGTAGAAGTTTAATAGCTATGGATAAGTTTGATATAAAGATTAATTCACTTCGCTGGGGCAATTGTCCAATGAATGCTTTAGATGAAAGTAAACCAGAGGATGTGGAAATACTTAGTAGAATATTATCTAACAACGAGTTACCAAGACAACCTGAAGTTCATATACAAATAAGTGTACCTAATGAATTTACTCCTATAGCTAAATATAATATAGGTGTGACTGCTGGTATAGAAAATACAGCACCTAAAGCTGAGTGGATTCAAGGAATGAATAGAATGAATATCAATATTGTTCCATCTAAATTTGTAAAGGGTATATTTGAATCGGTTACTTATGAAGAAATAAACGAACAATCTAAACAGAAAACTGGAGAGTTAAAGTGTACTACTCCGATAGAAGTTTTATTTGAAGGTGCTGATGTAAATATCTACAAAAAGACAAAAGATATATCAGATGATTTGAAATCTGAAATGGATATCATTAAAGAAAGGTTTATATTTCTTTATACAGGACATTGGTTGCAGGGTAATTTAGGTCAAGATAGAAAAGATACAGGTATGTTATTAAAAACATTCTTAGAAACTTTTAAGAACAAACCTAATCCACCAGCGTTTGTAATGAAAACAAGTGGTGCTACCTTTTCTATTATAGATAGGAATGAAATTATGGGTAAGATAGAAGAGATTAAAAGTTCTGTAAAGGGTACACTACCTCCTGTTTATTTTTTACATGGTGATTTGACTGATGAGGAAATGAATCAGATGTATAATCACCCAAAGGTAAAGGCTCACATTACTTTTACTCATGGTGAAGGGTTTGGTCGTCCTTTATTAGAAGCTAGTCTATCAGAAAAAATAGTCATCGCTCCTAATTGGAGTGGGCATATAGATTTCTTAAACAAAAACAATTCAATTCTTTTACCAGGTGTAATGACAGATGTACATAAATCATCCCTACCTAAAGAGATGTTAGTTGATGGTGCTAAGTGGTTTACTGTAAATTATCAGTACGCTTCACAAGTTATGAAAGATGTACTCAAGAACAACAGAAAATATGTGATGATGGCTAAAAAACAATCTATGTATAATAGAGTGAACTTTTCTATGGATAAGATGACTAAAGAATTTGGTAAAATATTAGATAAATATTTACCAAGTTTTGAAGAACAACCACAGCAAGTTGATTTGAAGTTACCAAAGCTAAAAAAAGTTGGTGGTGATAAACCTAAAGAAATAAAATTACCGAAACTAAAGAGGGTTTAATATGGAACAGAAATCAAAATGTCCTCTATGTAATGATTTATATGATAATTGTTTTGTAGAACAAACAGTGATAGAAGATAAACCATTTGAATCTTATATGTGCTTTCAATGCGGTATGACTTCTAATTCTTATCTAGCCTTCGATAGTGACAAGCTAGAAGAGTATACAAAGAGTCACAGTGAACTAATGAATGACTTAAAGATAATGGATGAAGAGAGGGGTATAGCATGGTTTCCATCCGTAATCAATATGGGTGAAAAAGGTATTATATATCCTGATGGAACTCTTACTGATTGGCATTGGCATTATGCTAAGGTTATAGATATACCTGAAGAGGATAGAGAAAAATATGATGGGCATGAGAAAAGACTAGATGTAGAGAACTCTGAAAAATTTGGTCAGTTTGAATTTATGGAAGCGTGTAAATCTATGGGGATAATAAAAGACAATGGCTAAACTACCTTACAGTTGGAATAAAGTAGGTCCTGGTGATATAGTATCTTTCGTTTATGAAAATAGAGATGGTAGAAAACTTCGTAGAACTATATTAGTGTTAGACCCAAAGTTAAGAAACAGAGCTAAAAATCCATCAAGTCAGTATTTGGTTCATGGTATTCAGTTAGAGGTATCCAATCAACCAACATTAGTACAGATGAAAACCCTTTTAGAACAAGCTGGTGCAACAGAGATAGTTGATGAGAAGAAAAAAATATACAGAGTTCAGTTAGATGGTACTGCTAAACAAATTTACAAAAAGATGAGAACTATAATAAACAAATATGGTATCTACAGAAGTTATAATTACGATAAGGCTAGAAAGAGTTCAGTAACATTAGAAGATTTAAGATTACCAACACAATTTGTGCAAGAGTTAAAAAATGAAAATTAGTTATGGTATTACAGTTCACAATGAAGCTGAGGAACTGATTAAGTTATTAGATGTACTAAGCAAAAACATAGACGATGAAGATGAGATAGTAGTTTGTGTTGATGGGGATGATGAAAAGGTAGAGGCTGTATTGGGAGAATATCTATCTGAAAACAAAGCTATAGTTTACAAAAGAAAACTTGATGGTAACTTTGCAGAGCATAAAAATTCAGTTATAGAAAAAGCAAGTGGTGATTATGTATTTCATATTGATGCGGATGAATATCCAAATAAAATATTAATACAACAACTTAAAGAAATATTAGAGATAAACGAAGTTGATTTGATTTGGATACCAAGAGTGAATACAATTGATGGTATGGAACAAATACATATCGAAAGGTGGGGTTGGAAAGTTACAGAAAATGGTTGGGTAAATTATCCCGATTACCAATCACGAGTATTTCGCCGTGACGGTAAAATTCGTTGGGAAAGACCATTACATGAGTTGATACGAGGTGTAAAAACTTATGCACACTTACCACCACATGAAGAGTTGAGTTTGTATCATCCAAAAACAATGAAAAAACAAGAAGCTCAAAATAGATTTTATAATCAAAATTTTAGTAAAGAAATGAATGTGAGGAAGATGTGATATTTTTCAGAATAGTAGATAATAAATTATTCTCTGCTGGTGAAGTTGATAGGCTTGGTTTTGAAGAGTCAGAAGGATATAGAATACCTGATGAATATTTACAGAATCAAGAGTTCATGGTAATGAGAACTTGTCATGGATTAGGAGATTGGGGTATCGTTTCTTCACTGCCAAAATTGATAAAGCAAAAATACCCAAATTCTAAAGTTTATCTACCTACACCTAAACTCTTAGAAAGTTTGTTTGGTAGTATGAAGCACAATTGGGGGGCATTCGAAAATCCGTTTTTAAATGTAGAGCACATTTTTAAAAATAATCCATATGTCGATGGGTTCAAAGACTATATGATAGGAGAGGTGTTTCATGACCATTACAGAGTTTATGATAGAGATAAAAAAGATATACCAATTGTAAAACAAATTTTAAAATTCTGGCAGTTTGAACCAAATGAATACAAAGATTGTTCGCCAAATTTACATTTTTCAGATGAAGAAATTGAGAAAGGCGAATCTATAATAAAAAAATATGTTGGTGATAATGAGTTTGGTGGATTGTTAATTACTGGTAGATACGAAAGTCAAGATGGTAGGTACGATGAAGAAACTAATAAAGAAATTTTATCTTACTTTTTAGATAAAAATGATATTCCTTATTTCTACTACACTTATAAACCAAAAGATGAGTTTCCTTTTGAGTTCAACGGATGCTTAGATATGAGGAATATGGATGTTAGAACTCAGTTGTATATTAGAACGAAAGCTAAATTTAATATAGGAAATCATTGTGGAGTCTTAGATTGTGTTGCAGGTAGCTCAAAGGTATATCAGGTTCAAAGAGTATTTCCATTAAATCAAAATAAAGTAGACAACGAAATTTATCTCAATAAAGAGAATTATAAATATTTAATTGATGATGATGACTTCAAAGTGGACTTGATTAAGGGTTTGCCTGATAAGTTCACTTCAAAGACAACTACATCGTTGAAATGGAAAGTAGACTTTATTGATTACTTTAGAGATGACAAATATAAAGATATGAAGATTTTAGAAATTGGTTCTTCTTTGGGGCATTCTTCTAGAACATTGAGTTTTTTGTTTAAAAAAGTAATCGCTGTAGACAATTTATCAGAGAGGCATATAAAATCAAATAGATTGAATTATGACAGAGATAATATAGAATTTGTAACGATGGATGTTTACAATCAACCTTGGAATTTTGAGTCAGTTGATGTTGTTTTTATAGATTGTGTTCATGATTATGTTCATATTAAGAGTGATATAGAAAACAGTTTAAAATTTGGAAAGGGAACCATAATTGCTTTTGATGACTATGGTTTATTTCCTGAAGTCAAGAAAGCAATTGATGAGTATATAAAAAATGGTATACTAAAATTAGAAACTTATTTGGGGATGCCGTTGGGAACTAAATTTCCAAAGACATTATATATAGAATTAAAGGATTGGGAGGGATTAGTATGTCAAGTGATGTAAAAAAAGAATTTTTAGATTTAGGTAGACATCCAATAGCAAATGCATTTTTAAAAGAAGAGGACTTTAAAGATGAGTTTCTATTTGATTTAAAAGTGTGTTGGAATAAGGAAACAAAGTTAGTATCGATCAAAGAGTTTGTAGAACCAGAGAAAATATTTAATGAGGACTATCCTTATAATACCTCTAATTCTTTTCCAATGATAGAACATTTCAAAAATACTGCTGAGATGTTGAAGATGAAATTCAAACCAAGTAAAGTTTTAGAGATAGGCTCTAACTCAGGTCCTTTTATAGAGAACTTTGATAAAGAAAATTCATTGTGCGTAGAGCCATGTGGAAACTTTGCAGAGGTTACAGAGAATATGGGATACAAAACTCATGTAGATTTTTGGACAACTGATTTAGCTGATAAGATTGTAAAGGAAGATGGGTACATGGATTTAATCTATGCAGCTAATTGTATCTGCCACATACACGACTTAGATGATACGTTTAAAGCTGTAAAGAATATTCTAAAACCAAATGGTGTTTTTGTATTTGAAGACCCATCACTACTTAGAATATTAGAGAGAGGTTCGTATGACCAAATATATGATGAACATCCTCATATATTTTCAGTAACTGCGTTAGACAATTTGTTGAGAAGAAATGGATTGCAAATATTTAAAGTAGATAATTTATCAGTACATGGTGGTTCTAATAGAATTTATGCTTGTCACTTTGATGGTATCACAATAGGAGATAGTGTAAAGTTTAATCTAAACGAAGAGTCTGTATTTGGTATAAATAACTTTCAGACTTATGAAATATTTGCTGAGAGGGTAGCTAACTCAAAGAAGAAGTTGATAAAGTTACTGAAAGATTTGAAGAGCGATGGTAAAAAAATAATGAGTATAGGTGCTACAGCAAAATCAACCACTGTATTTAATTATTGTGGTATAGATAGTAGTATGATAGATGTGATAACAGACACTACGATAGATAAACAGAATACATACTCACCCGGCGCACATATTCCTGTTGTTTCTCCTGATAGTATTGATATGAAAGATTATGATTATGCTTATTTAGGAGCTTGGAATTTTAAAGATGTTATCATAAACAAACAGAGAGAGTTCGTAGAAAATGGTGGTAAATTTATAACACATGTTCCTGATGTAATGATTTTTTCGTGATGAAAATTGGTTTAATAGGTTATGGTTATTGGGGTAAGATACTACTCCCTAAGTTAGAAAATTTTGGAGAGGTAGTGTTTACATGCACTTCAAAAGAAAGCTATAAAGATAGGCTAAATGAAGTTGATTGGGTTGTTGTAGCTACACCTAATCAGACTCATTACGATATTGTAAAGTATTGTTTAGAAGCTGGAGTAAATGTTTTCTGTGAAAAGTCTTTAACATTAGATTATCAGACTTCTTTTGATTTGTATTACACAGCAGAACTTTATAATGTTAAACTTTACGTTAATGATGTTTTTATGTTCAGAGACAAACTAAAAGAAATAGAATACCCTACTGAAAATAAAATAACTGTTAATTGGTTAAAGAAGGGTAGGTCTGATTATGGTAAATTTATTATGTCTAATCTTTATAACTTAGCTTGGCATGATTTCTATTTACTACACAGTATATTGGGTGAAGAATTTTCTGATATCAAAAAAATAGACACAAAAAGAACATTAAGTTTTTCTATCAAATTAGGCGGTAAGAAAGTAAATTTTTGTTATGATAGACTGGCAAAAGAAAATTTGCACGAAATTAATGGTATTAATCTAATGCACGATGGTGATGATAAAGACGCTCTAATGGAGATGTTTAAGTATGTTTTTAACAATGATGATTATTTAGAAAACAAAGATAGGACATTGTTCTGTGCTAGATTAATAGATAGACTTAGAAAAGAATTATTCGAAAGTGTAAATGTAGTCGGTGGTGGTATATTTGGGGTAACTTGTGCGTGGATGTTATCTAAAAATGGTTACTTTGTTAATCTTTATGAAAAGGCTGGTGACATATTTAACTCAGCATCTGGCATAAATCAGTATAGACTACATAGAGGATATCACTACCCTAGAAGTCGCGAGACTGCTATTTCATCTAAAGAAGGACAAGATGGATTTTTAAAGTATTATAGTGAAAGTATTTTAAATAAAGTAGAAAACTACTATTGTATAGCAAAAGATAAAAGTTTAGTTGACAAAGATACATATATAAAATTTTTAGATGATTTACAATTAGAGTATAAAGAAGTGGATGTTGATTTAACCAATGATGAGGCTCTACAACTGTGTTTAGAAGTAAAGGAAACATTATTTGATTCTAATAAACTAAAAGAAATCTGTTGGGACTTACTTGGTAAATACCTTGTAAAAGTTAATTTGAATACTGATTTTGGCGTTGGGGATTTAGACAACACTTTAACTGTAAATGCTACTTATTCTTTAAAAAATCACCTTTCAACTGAAAAAGAAGATTTACAATTTGAGTTGTGTGAAAAGCCGGTTGTTAGGTTGTCGGATAAGTATAAGAACAAATCTTTTGTAGTAATGGATGGGCCTTTCATGTGTATAGATCCTTATGGGGATACAGGATATCATGTTATGGGCAATGTAGTCCATGCTATTCATGAAACAAATATTGGTAAAAAACCAATCGTTAAAAATAAAACCTTGAAGAAATATTTAAATAGTGGAGTTATAAAAAATCCCTTAGTTACAAACATAAATAAATTTATTGAATCAGGCAAAAACTTTTTTGATGACTTTGATACATTAGAACATATAGGTTCGATGTATACAATCAGAACAGTTCTAAAAGACAGAGAACATGATGATGCTAGACCTACTATTTATAAATTTGATAAAGATAATTTAATTACTATATTTTCTGGCAAAATAGGCACTTGTGTAGATACTGCTGAAAATATTATAGGAGATTTGATAAATGAACAATAAAGTTATTTATACATCAATGTTTGGTTATGCTGACAATTCTGATTTCTTTCTTCATACACCTAAATGTAGGTTAGATGGTTGGGATTTAGTTTGTTTTACAGACAATCCAAATATTAAATCTGATGTTTGGGAAGTTAGATTAGTGACAAGATATTATGTGGATGGTGCTAGAGATAATAGGTTATATAAGATATTACCTCATAGACATTTCAAAGAATACGATATTAGTGTGTGTGTGGATGCAGATGTACTAATTACTAATAATATAGATGATGTAGTGAATGAGCATTTGTCTGAACAAAACCTTTCAGTATTAGACCATTCAATATGTGGTATGACAAAGACTGGTAATTTGAATAGGAGAAGTTGTATATACCAAGAAGCTGATTTTATAAAGTGGTTAGGTGATAATCATCCTAGAAAAAAATATAAAGATGATATGAACATAATTTTCAATCAGACAAAAAAGTACTTGGCAGATGGTTATCCTAAGAATAATGGTTTAGCTAGAACCACAGTAATTTTTAGAAGACATAATGAGGCTGATGTAATAGAGGCTATGGAAAAATGGTGGGTGGAATACAGATACAATAGCAGAAGAGACCAATTAAGTTTTCCTTACTCAGTTTGGAAAACAGATTTAAAATTTAAATATATGTCCATAGATATTGATGATAACAAATGGTTTCAACTTATGAAACAATGGAGAAAAGACAGAAGTAAGAAAGTTAATATGAAATATGAACCAATTAGTTTAGAATATTTTTTAAATATGGAGTTCGCTGGGGGAACTGGTGGTAAAGAAATTATTACACAAAATCAAAGTTTGAAAACTGTTAGAGATGTTTATATGTTTTATTCTATACCGGGTAATGTACAGACTGTTAAAGATAAATTGATTCCTGATAACTGGCAATATTTTAATTGTATACTAGCTGAATTTAGAAAAGATGTTGGAGACCACCATAAATTAGGGTGGGATAAGATGACAGAGGAATATTATTCTAATTTAGAATTAATGAATGATAATGAGTTAGAAACTTTTCTTAAAGAAAATCCAGTAGAATTTGATAATGGTTTTATAAAACATAGTTATCATAGAGCTTGTGCTATGATTGGTAGATTAATAAAAGGTAAGAAGTACATTCCATTTTACATGAAAAGGAGTCAGATATATGATGAAGTTAGAAAAAGTGATAATTTACAAAGAGTAAAACCATTAATACATAATGTAAAGGGTACAAGTGATATATCAATACCAACTGGTGAGTTTACAATATGCCAGTCTGGTATATTAGCTCTAATGGGTATTAGACAGAATGATGATATAGATATTATAATATCTACTGAAGCTAGGAATCAGATATTCGGCGGTGATACTAATTTTATTAGAAGTAATGGGGTTGAGATATTTGAACCTAATCGTGGTAAGTTTAGAATATTTGATGCTCAAGGCGATGATGATTTAATAGACAACTACAGTTTCAAAGTAAATGGTTACAACTTTTTAGAACCAAGATTTTATTTTAGTAGAAAGAACAAACATACTGATAGAGATAAATCAGATTGGGATGGTATAAGAAAGTTTTTTGAAATGAAAAGTCATAAAGGGTATCCGTTTAATAAATTAACAGAAGAACAATGGGGGGTAAAATTTATATGAAAAATATAGTTTTTATGCCAAATATTAATTTAGATGATAATAGAAACAAATCTTACAAATATTCTGTTAAGAGTTGGAAACATTTTTGTGATAAGAATAATTGTGAATTATTAGTATGGGAAGATTTGCTCTATCCTGTAGAATATATGAAGATAACTTGGCAAAGATACCATCTATTTGACTTTTTGGATGATAATAAAATAGATTATGACCAAGTTCTAATGATTGATGCTGATACTATCGTGCATCCTGATTGTCCTAATTTCTTCAATGAAACAGATGGTAAGTACTGTGGAGTAATGAATGATGGGGATTATGAATGGGTTTTGAGAAGCATTGAAAATTTTGGTAACAGGCTGTTTGGTGGAAATAGAATCAATCTTCATAAATATATCAATGGTGGGTTTCAAATTATTAATAAAAATCACAAACCATTTTTTAACGAAATGAAAAAATATTATGAAGAAAATCATATAGATATAAAAATAGCTATCACCGAAATCCAAGCTGGTACAGACCAAACCATATTGAATTTTATGTTAAATAAGCATAAAATAGATTTAAAAATCTTACCACCATGTTACAATCTACAAGATTTGTGGAGAAAGAATGTACTTTTACTAGATAATGAACTTCAACATTGGATGGATGATAAACTTTATTTTTCAGAAGCCGGTTGGGTTTATCATTTTAATGCCATACCAGGTAATCCAATGAGAAGAGATGCTAGTTATTGGATGAAGAGAACTTATGAGGAGTTATATAATGTGTAGCATATTATGTACCAATAAAGATATAGAAAATGTTGACGAAATAAACTATTATTTGAAGTTTAGGGGTCCTGATGATACTTGTATTGTCAAAGATGATGTTAATAACTTTACTTTTATACATAATCTTTTAAGTATGACCGGAGAGTTCACTAGCCAACCATTCCATGATGATGGTATTGTTTGTCTATATAATGGAGAAATTTATAATTATAAACAATTTGGTGATTATAAGAGCGATGGTTATTGTTTAATAGACTTATATAAAGAATATGGAATTGAATTTGTAAAGAAATTGGATGGAGAGTTTGCTATTTTATTAATGGATTTTAACAGAGACTTAATAGTTATGGTAACAGACCCATTCAAAACAAAACCTTTATTTTATTCAAATGAAGATGGTGATTTTGGATGTTCGTCATATAGAACAGCACTTGATAAGATTAATCATAAGAATGTGAAAAAAGCTAAACCAAATACTGCTATGACTTTCAAAATTTCTGATGGTTCTTTGATAGATGAATTTACAGTATGTGAATTTGATTTGAATCAAAGTAAAAATCATTTTGATGATTGGGACAAAGCTTATACGGATTCAATTTTTAAAAGAACTTCTGATACAACTCAAAAAATATTTATAGGTTTAAGTTCAGGTTATGATAGCGGAGTGATATGTGCTGAATTAATTGAACAGAATGTGGAGTTTAAAGCTTATACTGTCAATGGCAATACAGAAAATTCAAATATTTTGAATGAAAGACATAAATTAATTAACAATTCAGAAAATGCTTCTTTAGAAAATCTATATAAATCAAATGAGATTCGTGAAATACATCGAAATCAAATAAAATCAGGCACAGAGGAATTTAGATGGACAATAGAATCTTCCTCTACTGATTATAAAGAAAGAGCTTTACTTTGGGATGACAGAGGTTCTGCGTGGATGTCCTTGGTATGTAATGCGGCTAATCAAGATAATAGAAAAGTGTATCTATCAGGTATAGGTCCTGATGAAGTATATGCTGACTATGGATTTAATGGTCAAAAGTTTGCTCCACACAGTAATTTTGGTGGGATATTTCCAAAAGACTTATCATCTATATTTCCTTGGCTCAGTTTTTACTACAGTAGTATGGAATCCTATATAGCTAAAGAGGAATATGTGTCTGGCATGTACGGAATTGAGGCTAGATATCCGTTCTTAGATAAAAAAGTTATTCAAGAGTTTTTATGGCTTACGTCTGATTTAAAAAATAAATACTATAAATCTGTCCTACACAATTACTGTATAAAAAATAACTATCCCCTTGCTATAGGTGAGAAGGTGGGGTTTTAGTATGAATGTAGCATTCTTTTCAGAGAGTCAAGTCAATGGTAAGATACCAAGAGACTTCCCTAACGCTAGAACGGAGTATGCTTGGATAATGGCATTGGATGCTTCACACTACAACATAAATGATATTCCAAATGAAAAGTTTGATTTAGGTATAGTTATAATACCAAAGAATAATCCAAACATAGATTTAAATTTATTCAGAAGTTGCTGTGACAAAGTGTCCGTAATGCAAGAAGGTCCCCATTGGTTCTTTCAAGACTATTCTGTAGAACAACAATTTCATTATTACAATACTGTAGTTAGTGCTGATTGGGTTTATTGTCATAATGAATCTGATGTAAGTTATTATCTTGGATTGGGTTGTAGAGATGTGAGGGTAATGAGAAGTCTTATGATTGCTGATGGGTTAACTACTAGAAGAGAAAAACTAATTGATAGTTATGGTGATTTACCAAGCCCAAAGTTTTATGAAAATTCAAAGGTAATAATTGGTGGTAATTTTGTAAGTTGGTATGGTGGGTTTGATTCTTATATGGTTGCTAGAGAAATGGGATATCCTATATCAGCGCCATCGATGGGTAGAAAACAAGAACAAGAAAGTATGATTGAAGATATAAACTATCTACCTTATATGAGTTGGAGAGATTGGATTGATAAGCTGAGTGATTTTAGTATAGGAGTTCATCTAATGAGAACACATGCGGCTGGTACATTTGCTATGAATTGTGGATTTCACGGAATACCTTGCATTGGATATGAGGGATTAGATACTCAAGAAATACTACATCCACTAACTACGGTTAAAGTTGGAGATTTAGACGAGGCAAAAAGAGTGGCTGAAAAGTTGAAGACTGAAAAGTTTTACAAATTGTGTGTTGATACAATGGACAAAAGATTTAAACAAAGCTATACAGAAGAAGCTTGGTTTGGTAATTGGAAAAGTACAAATTAAAATTGTATTTGGGTTTGAATTTTAATATTTATTTGAAAGGTAAAGGTTAATTATATGAAAATAATAGGGTTTCAATCAGGACATGATGTTTCTTATTGTGTTTTAGAAAATGGTGTTCCAATAATACATGAAGAGTTAGAGAGATTTATAAGAGAAAAAGAACCGTTGGGTGATGGTTTAGAAATGGCTTTGCAGATGTTGCCAGAAGAAGATGTTAATGATGCGAAGTATTTTGTTAATGGTTGTCCGAGAGCTAGAAAAACTTATCCAGAAATATTAGCTAAAAAAGAACCCGATACTAAGATGAAATCTTTGATAGAAAAAAATGATGGTAAATATTTTATTGTCGGTCATCACCAATCTCACGCGGCTAATGCTTTCTTTTCAAGCAATTATGACGAAGCTTTGATAATCACTGTTGATGGGAGTGGAACTGAAAAAAATGATTGGATGAATATTGAAAGTGAATTTGGAGAAACTGAAACATTCTCTTCTGCATTTACTTTTTGGGATGGTAAGGGTTTAGATATTACTCCAATTAAAAGAATACCAATGGAAACTCTAACTATAGGTTCTCCGTGGAGAATTTACACAGGTAAAATATTTGGATTGTCATCTGGACACCCACATGGTTTAGCAGCTGGGAGTGTTATGGCTATGGCTGCTGTAGGTGACTCTGATAAATACTGGAAAGACTTTTATAATGCATTTATGGCAGGTGGTGGTGGTCCTTCATCTGCTACACAAAAAAATGTAGATAAATACAAGCCAATTGCTGAAAGAAGTGAACAAGATGCTTTTGATGTAGCGGCTGGTTTGCAAAGAGCTACTGAAGTTGTCTGTAAAGAGATTATGACTCCTATTATCGAAGAACGTAAACCTAAATATATATGTATGTCTGGCGGAGTTGTTTTAAATTCAGTAATGGTAGGGAAGATGTACAAATGGTTTCCTGAAATAGAACAAATTTATATTTGTCCTGTACCCTATGACGGTGGATTGTCTATAGGTGGCTCTCAATTTATTTATCATCAAATATTTAGAAATCCTAGAATTGAATGGAAAGATAATACATCACCATATTTAGGAAGAACATATGACGAAAAAGAAATACGTTCTGAAATTGATAAAGTTTCTGATAAAATAAAAGTTGAGACAAATATTCCAGATGAAATGGTAGTAGATTTATTGACTTCAAAAAACATAATTTCAGTATTCGGTGGTGGCTCGGAGTCGGGTAGAAGAGCGTTAGGTAATAGAAGTATATTATGTGATCCAAGATGGCCTGATATGAAAGATATAATAAATGAAAAAGTTAAACACAGGCAATGGTTCAGACCATTTGCTCCATCTATACTAAGAGAAAATGTTAAGGATTGGTTTTATAAAGATGTGGATAGTCCTTATATGACAACAGTATTGGATTGGAAAGAGGAAGCAAAAGATAAAGTTCCAGCAGTGGTTCACTTAAATGGCACGGCTAGACTGCAGACTGTGACTGAAAATGATAATGAATGGTACTATAAATTTATTAAGAAATTTGAAGATAAAACCGGAGTGCCAATTGTTTTAAATACTAGTTTTAATGACAGAGAACCAATTGTTGAAACTCCAGAACATGCTATAAATTGTTTTATGGGAACTAATATAGACTATTTATATTTTTATGAATGTAATATTTTGATAACCAAGAAATAGGATTTTTATATGAAAACAATATACAAACCTTGGGGTAAAGAACTTTGGTTGGAATTAAATGATAAATATTGTTACAAAAGAATACACATCAATGCCGGAACAAAGACGAGTTATCAATATCATGTAGAAAAGCTAGAAACAAATTATATAATTGAAGGTAAAGCTGAAGTTTGGTTAGAAAATGATGAAGGTGTTGTTGAAAAGAAAATAATGAAAGCAGGTGACTTTTTTACTGTACATCCACCAAAGAAGCATAGGGTAATAGCAATTACAGATATAGTGTTACAAGAGGTATCAACGCCAGAGGTAGATGATGTTATCAGAATATCAGATGACTCTGATAGGGGTGATGGTAAGATAGAACACGAACATATGAAACCTGCTTTGTGTATACTCGCAGCTGGTATGGGTAGTAGATTAGAGAACCTATCAACTCATATTAATAAGGGATTGTTACCACTAGATAATAAAGCTGTGATAACACATATTATAGATAAAACACCGAAGGAATATGAGATAGTAATTGCTTTAGGTTACAAGGGTAATATGGTTAGGGAGTATTGTGAAGCGGCTCATCCAAATAGAAACTTTGAATTTGTAGAAGTAGATGATTTTAAAGGAGAAAATACAGGTCCATCTTATTCTATAAATAAATGTAAAGAATATTTACAAAGACCATTTTATTGGGTAACTTGTGATATTATTATCACAGAAAATCTTCCTAAAATCGACAATAATTGGATAGGTGTTTGTCCAACAAGTATTACTGAACTATACTCTACAGTTAATGTGGATGGTGAAAACGTAACTGCTTTAAAGAATAAAGATAAGAATGGATATGGTCATGCTGTAATTGGTTTGGCCGGTGTTTATGACTATGAAACATTTTGGAATCAACTTGATGTGAAAAGCGGTGAGATAGTTAGTGCTTATTATGATATGAATAAGTTTTCAAATATGAAAGCTAAACAATTTAATTGGTATGATATTGGAACGGTAGATAATTATTTAAGAGCTCAAAAAATATTCAAAGATTCTGTTACTTATAGTATTCCAAAAACTAATGGGGAGTTTTTATATAAAGTAGATGATAACTTTATAAAATTATGTTCTGATAAAAAATTTATAAATGGTAGAATAAATCGTTCCAAAGAGTTAGACGGATTAGTGCCAACGTTAAATTACAGCGGAAGTAATTTGTATTCTTACAATTGGAAAAAGGGAAAAACTCTGTACGATTGTGATATAGAAATTCTTAAAAACTTTTTATCATTTTGTGAAAAAGAAATGTGGAAACCAATCGGTTCAGAATTAGATTGTAGCAACTTTTACAAGAATAAAACTATGAGTAGATTAGAAATGTTTTTGTCTGGCAGAGACGATTCTTATAAAAATGTACATAACATTAACGGTGTTGATATTGAAAGTATAAATCATTTAATGGATAATTTCGATTGGAATACTGTATTGAGTGGGAAACCTACTAAAATATTTCATGGTGATTTACAATTTGATAACGTTGTGTATGGGGAAGACAATAAGTTTTATCTTATTGATTGGAGACAAGACTTCAATGGTGAGTCTGTCGGTGATATGTATTATGATTTAGCAAAGATGTATGGTGGAGTTTTAATGTCATATAAACTGATGAAGGATGCTAATAATTTTAAATGCTTTATTGATGGTAAGAATGTAAACTTTAAATATAAATCAGATGGTGTATTGGATGAGTTTAGAAGTATTTACGAAAAGTGGATATTGGACATGGGATACGATTTGAAGAAGATAAAGAAAATTACATCATTGATATTTTTAAATATGGCACCGTTGCATGAAAAAGAATTTGGTGATATGTTATTTTTTAAATCAAAGGAAATGTTACAAAATGATAAATAAAGATACAGAAATATACTGTTCATTTGCTGAAGAAGCTGGTAATACAGGATGCAGATTGATGAATACCTCATTTTACTATTATGGGTTGGATAAGATATACAAATCCTTTTCAATAGATAGTATTGAAGATGCTGTAAATTCAGTTAGAACTTTGGATATTAAAGGTTTTGCTATTACGATGCCATTTAAGATAGAAGTTTTAAAGTATGTAGATGAATTAGACAAGTATGTTGGTTCAATCGGTGCAGCTAATACTGTGATAAATACAGATGGTAGACTCAAAGCATATAATACAGATTCTTATGCTGCGATGGCTTATTTAGATTTGTACGATAATAGAAAACCTTTGTATGTAATTGGTAATGGTGGTTATGCTAAGGCTGTAGAGTGGGCAGCAAAAGGTAGTAGGTTCGATGTAAAAAATGTTACAAGAGATAATTGGGATAAATTATTTGATATAAAAGACTCTGTAGTTTATAATTGTACGCCAGTAGATATTACAGATTGGGTTGATAAGTCAAATGACTTTATAGATTGTAGAGTTATTACACAAACAGGAATAGATTTGGCTACACTACAGGCATCAGAGCAGTTTAGGTTGTATACAGGTTTGGAGTTTCCGTTATGAAATACTTTGTAGGTCCGATGAGTAAAAATGTGGTTGATGCTGTTATAGAATTTAATGGCAATATTGGATTCATACCATCTCGCAGACAAGTGGATTACAATGGTGGGTATGTAAACAATTGGACTACAGGTGAATTTGCAACTTATGTTGATGGTAGAGTTCCTATAGAACGGGATCACGGTGGTATTGGTCAGGGATATAAATACGATGGTGGGTTACAATCATTTATACATGATTCAATATACTTTGACACTATCCATATAGACCCTTGGAAAGTACATCAAGATTATAATGATGGTTTACAAGAAACAATAAACAATATAAATTTTATATATTTACGGAATCCAAATGTTAAGTTCGAAGTTGGAACTGAAGAATCTATAAGAAGATTCGAAGAGTATGAATTGAAAAACTTATTGAGAAGATTGGAATCAGAGTTGATGCCAAATATATTTGATAATATAGAGTATGCGGTAGTTCAATCAGGTGTTGGTTTGGACTTGGGCAAACAGACTAATACAGGTACATTTGATGCTCATAGATTAGAGAAGATGGTTTCCATCTGTAAGGAGTTTGGTAAAAAAAGCAAAGAACATAATGGCGATTACTTAACATCAAAAGAATATAAAGATAGATTTGATTTGGGATTAGATTCTATAAACATAGCACCAGAGTTTGGTCAATTAGAAACACTGTGTTATTTAGATGAAATGGGAGATGACATAGAAGATTACTATCAGATTTGTTATGATTCAAAGAGATGGGAAAAGTGGGTAGATGATGATTTTGTTCCAAAAGATAATAAAAAAGAGTTAATAAAAATATGTGGTCATTATGTGTTTTCTAATAAAAAGTTTTTAGATACAAAACCTAGTATAGATAGTAAAATTAAAAAGGTAATACAAGAGAAATTGAGGAGTTTAACAAATGTTAACAGATAAAGCATTAGAATATTTCACAACTTTTTCTGAGAAAGATGTAGAAGGGTTAAGAAGTATGTTTTCGGATGATATTATTTTAAGAGATTGGGAAATAATAGCAAATGGTATTGATGAAGTTGTAGATGCAAATCAAAATACATTTGATTCAGTAGGTACTATAATCATTACACCAATCAAATTACACGAAAGTTCTAACACGATAGTGGGAGAAATAAAAATAACCATCAATGATGAAGAAAATATTTTAGTGACTGATATTTTAGAGTTTGATGAAAATAAAAAAATAAAGGAAATAAGAGCATATAAAGGGTGATATAAATAACTTATGAAAAGAACTGAAGATAAAAACGATATAACACGAGTATTCGATAGAAAAGACTTACATTCTATCATTAGAAGGTATAATGATTCTGAAGCTTATGATGACTATAGAGAACTTTGGAAAAAATCAGGCGAGTTTGGTACTGTTCCGGATTTTCCAATTCAGCTTGACTTTGAGCTAAATTATTCTTGTAATTTCAGATGTCCCATGTGTACTTGGAGTGCGGAAGTTACTGGAAAATATGGTAAAGAAACTTGGTTTGATTTTGATGTTTACAAAGAAGTTATAGATGAGGGGGTTAAAAAGGGACTAAAATGTATAAGATTGAACTATATAAATGAGCCTCTAATTAGAAAAGATTTAGTTAAGTTTATAGAATATGCTAGAACGGCTGGTATACTTGATATTTATATGAGCACAAATGGTTCATTATTGACAGAAGAAATATCAAAAAGGTTAGTCACATCCGGATTGACAAGACTACAAATATCCTTAGATGCTGCTACCAAAGAAACTTTTAATATAATAAGAGTTGGCGGCAACTTTGATGAAGTGATAGCTAATGTAAATAGATTTATTAAAATCAGAAAAGAAATGAAATCAGAGCTACCAACTCTGAGAGTTAACTTTGTTCAAACAGAGACAAACGAACATGAGGTTGAAGATTTTATTGAGTATTGGAAAGATAAAGCTGATGCTATAGCAATACAAGACTTAGTTAATATTGTCAAGCCAACTGATGGCGTGAAAGTTGCGGGAATAAAGGAGTTCAAATGTATTCAACCATTTAATCATATGGCTATTAGATACAATGGTGATATATTACCATGTTGCACTTTTTTTGGTGCTGAACTATCTGTAGCAAAGTTAAAAAGTAAAACAAAGCCGGATGTGGAATATTCCACAACCGAAAATATTGGTGAAAGACAATCACCGTTGGAGTCTAGTAGAGATAAAAGCCAGTTAGTTTTACGGACAATAGAGGAGACTTGGAAAGGTCCGGAACTCAAATTTCTAAGAGATATACACAGAAAGGGTGAATATTGGAAACATCCTGTCTGTAATAAATGTGTATCTTCTTTATCACATCACGATGAGACACAATAAAATGAATAGACCAAAAACTATATTTTGTGATTTAGATGGAACATTAGTAAAACATTCTAATCCAATTGATATACAGGATTCATATTTTGAACTAGAGGTATTGCCTGGTGTACACGAAAAATTAATAGAGTGGGATACTAAAGGATACCATGTGGTTATCACAACAGGTAGAAAAGAAAGTGCTAGAAAATCTACTGTAAAACAAATGAGAAGAGCTGGTATAAACTATGACCAATTAATTATGGGTTTTGGTGGTGGTGACAGGATACTTATAAACGACAGAAAACTCAACAGTAACAGAGACACTGCTTCTGTTGTAAATTTAGATAGGGACACAGGTTTAAAGGGAGTTAAAATATGAGAATAGCACTTTGTTTTTCTGGAACAATCGGCAGGCTCTATACAAGTAAAAGTGGTCATGCTTGGGAGAAAGATATTGATTATAGAATAGGACATCATTTTTACAAAAAAAATGTATTTAGTGTCAATGATAATGTAGATGTATTTATACATTCTTGGGCTACAGACTATGAAGATAGGTTAGTCGAAATTTATAATCCAAAGAAAAGTAAGTTTGAGAAACAAATTAATTTTGGCAGTGATGCTGATATGGCTGGTTGGGAGAAGAGCGCTTCAAGATGGTATGGTGCTCAACAATCAATTAAACTTAAAAAGCAATATGAAGAAGAGAACAATTTTAAATATGATGTAGTTATGTGGACTCGATTTGATATGGGATTCTTTGAAAAATTAGACTTTAGTGAAATAAAAGATTATAATAATATGTATGTACCCGATAACAATAGTCCAACCACAATGCAATCCAATAGTCCTAGGATTTTAGACTATTGGTATTTTTCATCATCTGAAAATATGGATATCATTGGTAATTTGTATGATTGGGGTAATAAAAAAGGATTTGGCTCTCCTCATTCAGATTTATATGAATGGCCTAGTAAAAATAATATTCAAGTTTGCCTATGGAGTAAATTCCAAGAATCTTGGAAGGGTAATGGTAACACAGATTTAATCAGAGCAATATTTGATAATTGTGAGTATAATGAGAATGGTTTTGTAGGTGAGGAGAATTTAAAAAGATTAACAAATTATCCAAAGGGGAGTAGATTTTGATACATATATATACACTACACTTTAAAAATGATTATTGGGTTGATTTACAAGTTGAATCGTTTAAAAAACATATAAAAGTACCATATAAAAGTTATGCTATATTTTCACATATGACTTCAGATGTGTATGAAAAAAGAAAAGACTATTACGATTATTTTGAAGTTCGTGAAAAGGGTAGGCATATACATAAAGGTGGTAATTACCACCCAACAGACGGCAATAGACATATTTTTCCTGTTATAAAACAAAATTTAAAATCTGATGATATCGTTATCAGAATTGATTCAGATGCTTTTTTTATTGCTGATATAACTGATGAGTTTGTTAGCAAAGTGCAAGATAAGAAGTTTGTTGCTATTCACGAACCACAACATGAATGGGATTTAAACTACAGAGCACCACACCCAGCATTTTATGCTTTTCGTGGAGAGTATTTAAATCAGGGATTAGATTCAGCGATGGGTGAGATGTCAGAGGACGGGCACTCAAACTGGTGGGGTTTACTTATTAAATGGTTTAAAGAAAGTAATGTAGATTGGTACGCTTTAGAAAGGTCTAATAAAATTAATTTGCATTCATTATATTTTGGGATATACGATGATTTAGTTTACCACCATTACGCTGGCTCCAGAGATAGAATTACCAGAGTTGATAGGAAAAAAGCAAAAGAACTTAATGTAGAGTTAACAGAAATTATGGATGAGAATCATTTAATAGATAAAGATGTAAGAGAACAATTATCACAACAACCGGAATCTTTCATAGAATATTTGAAAGGTAACTATGAAGGGGAACTAGAATAAGTGTTGAACGAACCAAGAGTTTTACTTTTATACCCACCGGAACAAAATTGGTCTGATACTTTATGCAAACCCAATGGTTCACTAGCATATCCAATGTTGGGTGGGGCTTTAAGAGATATAGGTGTTGATGTAGAGGTTTACGATGCTTGTGTCGGTAATGACGATGATGATTTTAACAAATTCTTTTTCAATCCTACAAAACTAAAAACTGGATTGTTAAGAACTGGAGTTACAGATGAAAGAATTTTGAATGTGGCAAAAGACTTTGACTTTATTGGGATTACATCAATTTTTTCTTTACAAGAAACTATGGTTCTACATTGTTGTCGTTTAATAAAAGAACATTTTCCTGAAAAGATATTATTCTCTGGTGGTGTAAATGCTAGAGCTAGATATGATGTATTTTTAGATGTTGGTTTTGATATGGTATGTACTTCAGAGTCAGAACTTACTATTCAAGAAATCATGAAAGTCTATAGAAGTGGTAGCAGAGATTGGAGTTCGGTTCCAAAAATATTATTCAGAAAAAATGAAAAGACCATTAACACTTCTCATTTGGGGAGAGTGATTATGAATTTAGATGAGCTACCGATGCCAGCTTGGGATTTATTACCCAATGAAAGATATTGGGAAATTGGTAGACCACATGGTGGTCACTTTGAAGATGATGAGGAATTAAGATATGTATCCATGATGACATCTTTAGGGTGTCCCTTTGCTTGTTCGTATTGTCATATAGCAGATGAGACTAAGGGTTCATTGAGCGGTGAGATAGGTAGATTCCGAATAAAATCAGATGAGAGAGTTTTGGATGAGTTAATATATTTGAGAGATGTTATAGGAGCTAAACAAGTATTTGTTGAGGATGATTCGATATTTGGTATGAAGAGAAGAGCCATAAAAATGTTAAAAAAGATTATAGGGTTAGGTTTAGAAATATTAGATGTAAATGGCGTTAATGTAATTCATCTTACTAAAAAAGGTAAACCAGATATAGAAGTGATTGAATTATTAGCTGAGGCTGGGTTTAGGGATATTGTACTACCGTTTGAATCAGCTAATCATAGAATAGTAAAAAAATGGTGTTCTAATAAATGGAAAGTTGAAGATTTTGATGTTAAGAATTTAGTAAAAGAAATAAAAAGAGTAGGTATGAGAGTAGCAGCAAATTATATGGTAGGTTTTCCAGATGAAACAGAGAAAGAAATAAAACAAACTGTAGATTTTGCTAAAAAAAATATGACTTATGGATTGGATGCTTCAAACTTCTTTTTGGTTATGCCATTGCCAGGAACACCAATGTTCGATCAGGTTATGAATAATGGACAACTTCCGAAAGACTACGATATTGATAGAATGCAATGGACTAAGGCAAATATGATAAATACATCAATACCACCTCAAAAACTTGAAGAGTTAAGACAGAAGGCTTGGGAAGATTGTAATTTAACACACCACATAAAAAATAGACAAAAGATGCAAATAACCGATAAAAATACAGGCGAAATACACGATTTGCAAGGAGAAAATTATGTTTAAATTCAATTATGATATAAAAAAATATGATTTTAAATCTTTATTTTGTAGATGGTTAAATACTGATGATTTAACAACATTACATAACGAAAAAAAATATCCTGTTTTGACAAGAGAAGAAGATATGTATATGCATTGGAATCAAATTTATTACAAAAGATGGAGAGAGGATTCTTCTATCAAAGATTTATATTTAAAATTTTTAGAAGATGTTATAAAGCCAAGGTTTGGAGAAGAGATAATTTATCAAGAACTTCCAGATATAAGAATACATTTACCTAATAACATAGCTGTTGGAGAATTTCATAAGGATAAACATTACAGAAATGAAAAATGGGCTAAAGAAGTCAGAGAATTGAATTACTTTGTTCCTCTAACTGAATCGTATGGAACAAATACATTATGGGCTGAAACAGAAGAAGATAAGGGAGATTATACACCATTTGAATCTGATTACGGAGAATGCACTGAATGGCGTGGTAGTTTTTTAACACATGGGAATAAAATAAATAAAACATCTATAACAAGAGTAAGTTTTGATTTTAGAGTTATACCCAAATCAAGATATAAACCAAGTGAACATACATCAATTAATATGAAGATACCTTTTAAGATTGGTGGATATTATGGAGGAATAGTATGAATGAATCAAATAAAACTGATTTAAAACCATCTATAAGTACAAGTTATTTTTTAGAATGCGAGTCAGTAACTCAAATTATACATTTTAAAGATGGGATAAAAAGAACCTTTTCTGGTATAATGCCAGAAACAATAAAACAAGGACAATATACTAAGATGTCTACTGTTGATGGTAGAATGTTAATTATTAACGATAGTAATGTTCTATGTATAGAAGTTTTTCCAGAGGATAAAAAATGAAAGTTTTAATTACGGGTGCAAATAGTGGATTAGGAAAATGGCTTTCAAAACAATTTTCAGAGTGTGACGAATTTGTTAGAGGAAGTAATGTGAAAAATTTTCCGAAAGAAAAGAATTGGGCGCCAGATGGTTCTGGATATGCATACAAACCATATGATTTGATAATACATTGTGCTGGTTCTGTTCAGCATTCTAATTGGAGTAATGTTGGGTTAGATTTATTTAAGGATAATGTTTTTTTAACAAGAGATTTGATAAGTATTCCACATAAAAAATTTGTCTATATATCATCTATTGATGAGGCGAAAGATTCACCCTATGGTGTAACCAAAAGATTATCAGAAATAATTGTAAAAGAGCTTTGTGATGAATATTTAATATTAAGACCATCTGGATTATTAGGAAAGGAAATGAAAAAGAATACATTTCAAAAAATAATAAGTGGAGATGATGTGGCTGTAACAAAGAATACGATTATGAATTATATTTTATACGAAGATATTTTAGACGCGGTTAATGCTAATCAGAATGGTACAAAGGTTTTAAGATCTAATGGTGATATAACTATCGAAGAGGTTGTAAATATATTTGGTAAAAAAATAGATTTTGGTGATATACATTATGAGGTGGAATATGTAAAAACTGATATCAACACAAATAAAACATCCGAAGATAATATAAAAATATATAAGGAGAAGTATGTCGATTGAATTAAAGAGTCAGATATTAAATCTGATAGAAGAAATAGATGATAATGTGGAACAAAGACTAGACCATTTTTTAGAATGTATAAATTCAGATGGAAGTATTAGTGATGTTTTAAATTGGTTGCAGAATATAAAAGACAATTTACCAGCAAAAGTTACAGAGATTAATTTGAATGATGTAAATGATGGTTGGGGTATCAATGACAAAACAGGAAACTTTGAACACAAAACTGGTGGATTTTTCAAAGTTATAGGTGTTAAGACTAAAACCAATATTAGAGAGTCCGGTAAAGGTTGGAATCAACCAATGGTAGACCAAGGAACTGAAGCTAGTGTTGTTGGGTTAGTTAGACAATTAGATACAAAAGGAACTCCACTTTATCTCATAGAGGCTAAGTTTGAACCAGGTAATTATGGTGAGGTTTTATTGTCTCCTACTCTTCAGGTAACTTATGATAATTTAAATAAACTTCATAGTGGTAGAAAACCTTTATTCTCAGAATACTTTGATGGTAATGAACAAAAAGGTATAGTTAAGTTCGAACATTGGTATCCAGAAGATGGTGGAAGGTTTTACAAAAAGAGAGTAAAAAATATGCTTGTAGAAACGAATGATGTTTCAAAAATACCAGATAACTTTATATGGCTGAGTATGTATCAATTAAAAGAGTTATTAAAAGTAGATAATATTATGAATCCTCATTTGAGAAGCATAATATCATATTTGTAGAGATTAACATGAAAATTCAAGAATTGGCAATAAAGGGTGTATTTTTAATTATACCAGATGTATTTTATGACAATAGGGGTTATCTTTATGAAGGTTATAACTCTAAAAGATGGAGCTCTTTAGAATTTCCAAATAATTTTGTACAAGATAATGTAGCATACAATTCAAAGAAGAACACAGTAAGGGGGATGCATTATCAGGAAAAGTATTATCAAGCTAAGCTTGTCAGTTGTATTAAGGGTTCTATATTAGATGTGGTAGTTGATGTTAGAGAAGACTCTGATACCTTTAAACAATGGGTATCTGCTGATTTAAGCGAAGAAAACAAACATCAGTTATGGATACCAAGAGGATTTGCTCACGGATACAAAACATTAAAAGATGATACAATAGTTTATTACAAAACAGACCAATATTATATGCCAGAAGATTACAGAGGATTTATTTGGAATGATAAGAACATAGATATTAACTGGAATGTGAGTGACAAAGATGAGGTGACTTTATCCTCTAAAGACATGGAGTATAAAGAATTTGGATATGAATAGAATAAATTTAAAAGATATAGATTTAGGTTCTCTTGGTGTAATACTAAACAAAGCTGGTAGGGTTGTTGATGGCGTAAATCATGGTAGAATGGTTTTAAAGGGGGATGGTGTTTATTATAAGATATTTGATAAGGACTATTGTCGTAGAGAGAACTTTGTAAAAGCACTTGAAGCTGGTTTCTTCGATGAGGTTGCACCAGCACTACAATCACTAATAGTAGATGGGGATGATATAGTTGGTTATGTGTGTGAGTCAGGAGAGATAATAGGTTCAGAGTTTGATAAAGTTCCCGATGAGTTTTATTTGAAGATGGTAAGATTGGTAAATGAAAAAAAAATGTTCTTTTACGATTTGGTCTCGATAAATATTATAAGAACAAAGAGTGGTGAACTAAGTCTTATTGATTTGGAAAGTGTATATGATATAGATGAGTTATATACGATAGACAAACATAATGCTAAAGTTAAACCAGATTATTACTTTACAGAGTTAGAAAGGTTATGGAAAGAAAATATGAAAAAGATAAGTTTTATACAACCAAGTAGAAACAATCTAAAATACCTTAAATGGTCTTACAACAGTATTCGTAAAAACTTGGGGCCTAAACATGAGATATGTTGGGCTGACGATTTCTCAGATGATGGTACTTGGGATTGGATGAATAAGATAATGAGAAAAGACGAAAACGTACAGATAATGAGAAACGATGGGCCCGATAGGTTAGGACATACCATACTGTATGATAGGTTAGTAGATATGGCTACCAATGATATTGTGATGATATATCATGCTGATATGTATGCTTGTCCTAATATGGATGTTCAAGTTCTAAAACACTTAGAAAGGGGTAAGGTTGTATCAGCTACAAGAATAGAACCACCACTACATCCAGACGGACCTGAAAAGATATTACAAGATTTTGGTATAGAACCTGAGGAGTTTAAGGAGCTAGAGTTATTGAAGTTTGTTGATGAACGATTAGAGAAGACTAAAAACGATGAATTTGAGACGAGTCAAGGTATCTTCGCTCCGTGGGCTATATACAAAGATGACTTTCAATCCATTGGTGGACACGATCCTTTATACGCTCCACAATCAAAAGAGGACTCTGATATATTCAATAGGTTCGTATTAGCTGGTTATGAGACAATACAGACTTGGAAGGGTTTTGTATATCATATGACTTGTAGAGGTAGTAGATTTAAGGATGGGGCTATGAGGAATCCTGCTGGTCAAGTCTTTATGAAAGGTAGAGAATCAT